>Ga0209161_10000529_pt1 | contig 31014 bp, 17 predicted proteins | sample GraSoiAngelo_155_FD_186169 | JGI IMG/M metagenome (GOLD analysis project Ga0209161, IMG submission 186169) | Grasslands soil microbial communities from the Angelo Coastal Reserve, California, USA - 14_1009_13_30cm (SPAdes) (version 2) | ecosystem: Environmental > Terrestrial > Soil > Grasslands... | reverse complement strand
TCCGTCAGCAGCCGCAGAGATCGATCGTTCCCGAATAGACGGGATCGCACAAGAACAGTGGGACGGCGCGCTTCTGATCTTGCCGGAGTCTCCGACAACGTCGGTGCCACGCCAGGCGATCCGCGTGATCATGGCCACTGAAGGCGTCGATCAGGAGGCGCTCACGTTGGCAATTCGTAATGCTCTGAGTTCTTCTGACTGGGAAGTTCGCGCCTCGGCGATGCTGGGAGCGGCACGCGGCGGTCTTCAATCGCTCGGGATGCACGTAAAGCGAATGGAGATTCCGCAGAGAGGCCCCGGAGGCGTCACTGGCGATGTTCGGAGAATGCTGCTTGCAATGCAGAAGGCCTCGCTCGTTCTTCTCTCTTGCGGAGCAATCCCTGAGACTTCCGCGGAAGCACCGGACAATCGTCCCGGAATGCAAGCCCACCTGCTGCGCAGCATCGCAGGCCTTCCTCTCCGTTTCTACGACGACTTTTCTCTCCTGACAACTGCTCTCACCCAGCCGCTTCCTCTTGTAGTACCGCAACCGGCGATTCTTCCTTGCGGATTGGATCGTGACCGTAACGGCGTTTACCGCAGCCGCAGTCTCGAGTTCATCTGGGTTCCTCCGATTGTTCACTGGCTTGGGGCGGGCACGAATGTCCGCCAGCAAACGCCAGCACAAGGCTATTTCCTCGCGCGCTGGCCGCTGCGGTCTTCCAACTCGAACGAGTACCTCCAGACTAGCTTTGCGAGGGCTCGCGAGGTTGCTGAGGAGTTCTCCTCCTCCGAGGGTCTTGCCCTTGCAATACCGACTGCGGACGAGTGGGAGATGGCAGTCCGCGGGCCCGATGCACGTCTTTTCCCGTGGGGAAACGGATGGGAAAAGGAAATGCTGTCCGCTGCTTCGCCCTGGGGGATGCGCGACTGCGCGGGAATCGTGGGCCAGTGGAGTGCGGATGGTCTCGTGTGCGGAGCCGCCCGCGACCCGCGCTGTGCTGCGCGCAGCCGCCAGGAGTCAACCGCGGCCATTCGTTTGAAAATCGACTCTCAGGTACCTTCGTCAAGCGATACGACGGCTGGAGAAGCTAGGCCATGAGCATCTTCGAATTCGTGCTCGCGGTCCTCGCCGTTTGGCGTCTGACGCACTTGCTCGTCGCCGAGGACGGCCCCTTCCAGGCAATTGCGTGGCTGCGCCGAACCGCCGGTCATGGTTTTTGGGGATCGCTGCTCGATTGCTTCTACTGTCTCAGCCTGTGGATCGCCGTCCCCTTCGCACTATGGCTCCGCTCCTCATGGGGACAGCGGGTCTTGTTCTGGCTTGCCCTGTCGGCGGCAGCCGTTCTCGTAAATCGAGTGGCCGACCGGATCGCTCCCGATCCTCCTGATTATTTTGAAGAGCCTGAACCGAACCAGAAGGAGACCCTATGAGCTGCTGCGGCAAGTCGCGCATCCCACCGATGGCTGTCCCAAAACTCCCCATCTCCCCGCCTGGCACGATCACCTTCCAATACACGGGCAAGACGCGCCTCACCGTCATTGGTCCAGTCACCCGGCAGCGCTACGACTTCAACCACACCGGAGCGCGCGTCAGCGTCGACCGGCGTGACAGCAACTCCCTATCCACCGTGGCCACGCTGCGACGGGTCTGAGCCCGGGCAGTCAGGCAGCGCGGCCCCGCAAGCTCTCCACGAATCCGCCGCTGCCCCATCACTGCCGCTTTGACCACTCTCCTCGACCGTAAGGGAGCGCGGTGTGATGATAATGTGGTGTCGAGTCGAAACGCTCGTGCGTGTTTCTACAAGCGGCTCTGCACAAGAATTCTTGCGAAGCCTTTTTTTTGCCGCTTTTGGCCCTAGTCGTGTGGGCCAGGGTGGTGAAAAATGGCACCCTGCTGGTTCCGGGTACATTCTCCCAAAGCTACTGCACATTAAGAATCTTTATCAGCGCGTTGTTCGGATTAGCCGACGTCCGGAGGTCAACCACTTTGATCTCAGAGAGACTCGTCTGTTTTTTTGGAACGGAGCCCTCGTGAGTTCTGCGCTGCTCCTTTAATCTACCGAGTCCATTTTGTAGGCAATGCAATTAGGATCCGTGTGCCTGCGCAGTACCCGGACCTAAGCCCGACTTCGTCTCTACAGTTTGCGACTTACACCCTGCATCAAAATACAACGGTTTACAAGACCGGCGTAACCCTAACGTGTTTTGAAAATCGGTTAAATTTGCATTCGGCCCGTCACCAGCGCCCGCAAAACCCGGTCCAGCTGGACCTCGATGCGCAAACAACATGGCCGTTGGGACGAGAGGCGGCGGTTTTCCATACCTCGCTAGCAACTTGGACCAAAGTCCGTATTCATTTTGCAGAGGTTAAGCGATTTCAAATTCATGCGGCGATCAAATTTCCCGCGCTAGAGTTCAGCAAGAGTGCAGCAGGTGAAATTGGAGAACTGTGCTAAGCTGTTGAAAACACGCGGCGGAGAGGTGCCAGAGTGGTTTAATGGGTCGGTTTGCTAAACCTACCTGCCCTGTTTGCACTCGCTGATTTTCACCTGTTTTCAGTAACTTCCGCTGCTCTCGGTAGCACTGCGATAGCCTCATTTGCAGGTTAGAGTGCACCAAGAGTGCACCAGACCAGGTTCCGTTTTACCGTCTGCCTTCTGGGTCGTTGCAGGTTCGTGTGCGGTGGGAGGCCCTCATTCGGGCCAGAACGTCTACGTTGGGGCCCAATTGTGCAACTATTTTCACTGCTTTCTAATGCTCATCACACGCTTAAGGTGAAGTCGGGATTCGTGGTGCGCCGGCGTTTAGGCGATGCCGAGCTTTCTCTGCATCTCTTCAAGAGAGACTCCTTTAGTCTCCGGAAAAAAGAAGAGAACGACAAGAAACTGAAGCCCCATCATGAAAGCAAAGAAGACGAAGGGATACCCGCCGGACGATGCGGCCAACAATGGGAAGATTCCTGAAATGAGCGCGTTCATAAACCAGTGCGAGAAGCTTCCAAGGCTCTGCCCCTTGGCCCGCACTCGATTTGGAAAGACTTCGCTGAGGTAAACCCAGATTACGGCGCCTTGTGAAAACGCGAAGAATGCGATGTAGCCTATCAGAAGCCAGACCAGGAATTTCTGATGGCGTCCCGTGAAGAATATTGTCGCAACCCCGCCGAGACACGCTGCGGTGCCCACAGAGCCGATCAGAAGCAGAGTCTTGCGGCCGATTCGATCAATGACCGACATGGCGAGCATGGTGAATACTAGGTTCGTAGCGCCTATCGCCACAGCCTGAAGATCGGAAGAAACCTTATTGAAGCCGGCGTACGCGAAGATGTCGTTGAGGTAATACAGAATGGCGTTGATACCAGAAAGTTGGTTAAACATGCCGATAGAGACCGCCAAGAAAATTGGGAGCCGGTATTTCGAGGAGAAGAACGGATCGTCGGCGACGTGCTCCGCATCGATGGACACAATGATATCTTGGAGTTCCTGTTCGTAATTTTCTTCGCCAGTCATACGAAGTACCTCGCGCGCCTCGGCCACTCTTTTCTTTTTGACCAGCCAACGGGGGCTACGAGGGATACCGAAGAGAAGCAGAAGGAACAGGACGGCGGGTACTGCGGGAACCCCAAGCTTCCACCGCCATTCAGCAGCGCCAAGCTGCATCGTTCCCACAATGTAGTTCGAGAAATAGGCGAGGAGAATTCCGAAGACAATGTTGAACTGAAACAAACCCACGAGACGGCCTCGCCACTTAGCGGGCGCAACCTCCGCAATATACATCGGACCAAGAACGGAAGAGCCACCGATGCCCAGCCCCCCGATGAATCGGAAAAGCACGAGAGCAAACCAGTTCCACGCAAGGGCGCAGCCCAGAGCTGATACGAGGTATAGCACGGCCATGGCGCGGAGACTATCGCGGCGTCCAATTTTGTCTCCGGGAATTCCGGCAAACATGGATCCGAGGATCGTCCCCCACAGTGCGACAGAAACTGTCAGCCCCAATGCGGCCGGAGAGAGTTTAAAGGTGTCCGTGAGCGCATGCGTGGTGCCAGCGATGACGGCAGTGTCAAATCCGAAGAGTAGTCCCCCTAGTGCTGCGACCACCGTGCTCTTCAAAAGATAAAGATTAAGTTTCATAGCCCCTTTCTGTGAGCCCGCGTGATTCCCCCAATCATCATATTCGCAACAAGTGGACACGCGGAGGCAAGAAATTGCGGAAGAATTGGCACGAGCAAGAACGCGTAACTGGATCGCGCTGACCGACCTCGCAGATGAAACGTGTTGCGCGGGGACGCAGTCGACTGCTGCCAAACTAGACGAATCCGGGTTCGCGAAGAAGCATTCTTCTTGAGGGGTATATATAATTCACGTGTTTCAAGGCTTTGGAGGGATTCACGCACCGCGCCACCCGTGCAAAGAAGGATCCTCAAAAAATGGAACCGACAACCAAGCTCGTCATCGGAATAGATATCGGAGGAACGAAGGTTGCCAGAGGTTTGGTAGATGCTTGCGGAGAAATTCATGTGCGCAGCAGGACGCCGATGATCACAGCCGGGGAGGCTTCGAAAGGCCTCGCCGCGGTGTCTGCCGCGATTCAAGCGTTGTTCTCGGCTTTACTGAACGACCGCGAATTGAAGCGATAGGAATTTGTGCTCCCGGGCCGCTGAATCCTGTCACGGGCATCATCATTAACCCGCCGAATCTTGCTATCTGGCATAATCTGGCATAACTATCCGTTGGCTGGGGAAATGCGCCGTCTCTACAACGTGAACGTGAAAATCGACAATGACGCGAACGCAGCAGCTCTGGCAGAAGCAAAATGGGGCGCCGGGCGCGGGTATCGAAATGTTTTTTGTGCGAGCATTGGAACCGGCATAGGCACGGGGATTATTTTTGACGGGCGCATCTACCATGGGAGAACCGGTGCAGCCGCCGAAGGCGGCCACATCGGGATCGACAGCAACGGACCAAGGTGTAACTGTGGGAAGCGCGGTTGCATTGAAACCTTGGCAGCAGGACCGGCCATCGGTCGGCGTGCCGGTCAGAAACTCTCTAAATATCCGAAGTCGCTGCTTGGCGAGTTGGCCAGCGGAAATGCAGATGCCGTGACCAGCGAGATGGTTGCGAGGGCCTATGCTGCGAGAGACGCGGCTGCCGAAGAAGTGATCCGGGAAACCCTCGATTTGCTGGCCTATTGGCTTGGAAGCATTATCGATCTCCTGGAACCCGAAGTCATCGTAATTGGGGGAGGTGTTTCGACGATGCTCGCACCTTTTTTGAATGAGATCCGTGAACGCTGGCAAGGAGCGTGCCTCAATCCGGCGCCGATGGAAATTCCACTGGTACTCGCCCGCTATGGGGAAGACGCCGGGATCGCTGGCGCTGCTGCACTGTGTGAATTCGAGTGACATGTGACGATATCGGTCAGCGTGCCGGAGCAGTGGCCACATCCACGTTCTTGTCCGCGCCACCATAATAAAAAAGCCAGCTCCCTCCATCGCGTACGAGTCTTTCTACAAGCACGACATTAGGTACCTGTCCGACTCTTGCTTCGTTAACGCACTTAAGGCACGATGGTCATGGCGAGAACCACCACATTACGATTGCTCGGCAGGCTCACGCTGCGCACTACTTTGCTACCATCGAGATCAAACGAATAGCCAAAAATATGAAACGTACCGTCATCTGTTTCTCCGTCGCCTGTGAGGCGATAAGGAACGGTCACAGCCGAAGATTCCCCGCCGAAGCCTCCCGGTGAATACCAATCGCTCAGGCTCTGCGTGAAGGTCGAAGATGTCCCATCGGCATACGCGACGGTGAAAGTTTGTGACTTCTGACTGCCTTCCACGCCGGTAGCAAGAATCTTCAAACTGCCAAACTTACCGGGCGGTAGAGTAACCGTCGTTCCCGTGACGAGATCCGGCGCATTGGCTGGTCCCAGCCGAAACAAGACGCCCTCCCACTCCTGGTTGGCGCCCAAAGGCCGCGCCGGGAGCGCAAAACCGCCACCGTCCAGGCTGGCCATTTCGTCGAACGTGGCACCATCCTCGTAGATGCCCGTGGCGTTGTAGGCTGAGGCAAGGTCGACAGGTACTGCCCCTTTTTTAATTGTATTCACCTTCAAAAGCAGAGGGACACTATGCGATAAGCTGCCAGATGTTGCCGTGACAGTGACGGTAGCACTCTCCGAGCGCACAGAATTGTCCGCCTTGAGCGTGAGGGTGTTTGCCCCAAGGGCGTTGGGTGGAGTGAAAGTTGCCGTTACTCCTGCAGGCAGTCCTATCGCTGCAAGGCTCACATTGCTCTGGAACCCATTCCTCGGATTCACACGAATCGCTACTGTTGCGCTGCGCTCCTGGGTGATGGAGAGGCTTGTAGCTGAGTTAGAAAGCGAAAAATCCTTGTCGCCCGTCGCTGCTGGAGGAAGAACGTCGTACAAGGGCTGCGCTGGCTTAACGGTAGGATTTTCTTCCGAAACCGACATCGCCAAAACGCGAATCTTGGCGTTATTGGGGAGCTTGATGGATTTTGTTCCGGGTTCCAAATCGATGGCGTAGGCGAACAAGTACGAATACGAGTAGGCCACGTTCTCGCCCGTTGCGTTGTGATGATGCGAGCAATACCACGCCAGATCCGCGCGCTTGATGTAGCCGGGCATGATCCCGGTCATCTCCGCGTAATCATCATGCTCGTTGCGAGCCGGTCGCCGCTCGTTCCCCGGAATGGTTATGTCCTTCGCAGTCCACCGCCGGTCGTCCCACTGCCCGATGAATCCGCCCCAGTCTTGAATGTTCAACACGACTCGCTTTCCCCCTACTTCGAACGCGGCTTTTTGGTCGCCGTCGACTGAAGCCGCGAGCACGTATACCCGGTCAAAGCGGCCTAGCGGAAGATCAATTGTTTGTCCCTTCGCTCTCAGTGCATTGGGCGTGCCGGTCTTTGCGGGCGCGAGCTGAAGCTCCACGCCGTCGAATTGGATTTGCGAAGGCAGCATCTCCGCTGGTAATGCATTGCCTTTGCCGTCGAATCCAATGGTCGACTTCGTGCCGTCGTTGCTGGCTGCTGCAAGATCGTACCGCAGCTTCACCGGAACAGAGTGCACGCCGCGGACCTTCGTGGGCGCAGCGGCCAGCTTGATCGCAAATGTCCGCGGCTGATAGGCCGAGAACGAAGCCACCAGAGAACCGTCAGCCACGGTCGCTGGTCCTACCGGTTGCTCCTGACCGTTTACCTCGCGCGCCGTGCTGATTGGGACAGCGAACGATACGCGCACGTCCTTTTGCGGTCTACCGTCCAATTCCACTAGTCGCACGATGATCTCGTGGCTCTGCTCGGCTCTTTTCAACGCTAGCAATCGCATGCGCGGGTTGCTCACCTTCAGCAACGAAAATTCCTGGCCCAAGGCTCCCGCATGCTTCGAAGCTTCGAAAGCGATCAGAGGCGCATTCAGGCGCTGTCCCTGCCAGTCGGTTTGCCGGTCGCGCCAACCGCCAGCGTGTCCGGCTATGCCGTAGACAAACTCATGGTGCCCAATGTCCTGGGTGCCTTGGTCATGATATCCGCCAGCTGTTCCCGGCGTCCGAATCAGAGTTAGCCGAATAGTGTTGTCATTGGGCTTATCTGATCCGTTCTTGCAGTCGGTGAGGATCGTGGCGCCAAACTCGTTGCTCATGTCTGTCAGATCAATCCACTGGTGGGAGGGCACTTCAAACTTTTTCGGCTCTGCTGTCGGCCTCTGGATGGTTCCGATGTCCCAGTTATATGTCGCCAAGCGGTTCGAAGCGGTCAGCGGGAACGTCGCTTTCAGGTTGGACTCTCTCGTATTCCAATCGATCACATTTCCGATTTCCACGCGCTTGCCCGCGTCACCCGCGGAAAGCCGTATCGTTTGGAGAAACCCCGAGCCGGCGGTTTCCCGCGAAACTTCCAGCGCTACGCGCACCGGCCCGTTTTCCACAACGCGAATCTTTGCCGGCCCGCTTACATAGGCTTTTGGCGCTGCCTGTTCCTGATCCCAATCCATGTTCCATGCCGGCCACTGCTGAGGGTTGTCGTAGGAGATTGCCAGCCTTACTGGTCCAGCCAGCAGTTCTTTACCAATGGATTTGTCGAAGATGCTTGCGACATCTCCCTCTGGATTGAGTTTTACGCGATAGTATTCATTTTCGAGTGAATCGTTGGATACTCTCAGCCTCGATGCCGCGGACGCTGCGTCTGGCTGCACATCATAGACCGCGTAGCCTGTCGGCGGGACCTGCGCAAGAAAAAGAACTTTTCCGCCCAAGATTTGTGCCGGAACTTCGCGGCCGCCAGGACCGGTGACGTGAGCGGCTTTGGGCATCCCTCCGGGAAATTCAACGCTTGCTTCCACCAAATCCTCCCGCGCGATGTTCAGCGGATTGAAGACTACTACCGGGACGCCTTTGGTTTCCGTATTCAAAGCTGCGGCCACACCTTCGGTGGCGTTGGCCAGAACTCCCGCAAATTGATTCATGGCTATCACGTCGTCATTCCAAGCGAACTCGTAGCTCTTCGGTGTGGCCGTTCCCGCAGCGATGTCATGAAAGTGTCCGCCCATCACCAGCGTCCACGCATCGTTCAGCCGCTCTCGCGGATACGCTCGCGCTCCCAGCCATTCCGCGGCAATCGAGGCCTTCTCCGCGGCATCTGCGAGCAGCTCCTCTTTGCGCAGCCAGCGCTTTTGATAAGCCTGCGACGTCAATGAGCCAGCCGAATGGTTAGTCAACTCCATCTCGCCCGTATATCGCGGCAACCCTGTAGCCTCCGAGGGAGTGATGTCCAAGAACATTTGATCGGCCGTCGCAGAAGTCACATGCACCGGTCCGTCGCCCACTTTCGTTTCCGGCCACTCGGGATTCGGCTGCCTCCTGGAGAAGTAGAACGCGCTCTCCGGTGGAAAGCTCGCCGCGCTCTTGGTAACTATCGCTTCCAACCTCTTCACGGAATCTTCATCAGGCGATCCGCCGACGTCCCCTGTCCCGTAATAGTGGTAATCCGCAAAGACGCCGCTGACTGTGCCGTTGTGCTCTACTCGTGCCGCCCAATCGTTCTGATACCGGTCTTCAGCGCGGTCGCGCTGTATCTTGATCAGAGCTTGGCGTTGATTTTGGAGGCTGCGAAACTCCTGCATTTCTTTCGCTTCCAGGGACTGCCCGCTTTGCCGGGCCTTTTCCAATTTCTCCCGTAGCGCCTGAAGCTTTGTCTGGATTTCCTCAAGTGCGGTGTCTGCTGGTGCCGCAGGCAGCAACTTACTGATATCGGTGTAGATCCCCCCGCCATAGCTGCCAGGGTTCAGACCGGCCAAGACGCTCTCGCCATCGGGACCCACCCACACGCCCACGTTAAACGGCGTGCCTTCGGGTGTCCTTTCCCGCGATTCGGGACCTCCGCCATCCGCCGAAGAGCCCCACACGAGTTTCTGCGTCGAAAATCCCTTGACGCCGGAGTGCGCCAGAATCGTTGGCAGCGAGGCCGGAAATCCGAAGCAGTCGGGTAGCATGTATTCGGCGCTGGCCTTGCCAAACTCCCTGCGAAACCATTCATTTCCGTAGAGAATCTGGCGGATAATCGCTTCTGCGTTCGGTGCATTGACGTCGCCTTCCTCCATCGACGACCCCGCAGGAAACCATCGGCCAGAGTGAACAAATTGAGTCAACTTGGCAAAGTCCGCGGGGTAATACTCTTTCAGCAGACGGTAGCGATTCGCTCCGCTGAAATTGAAAACATAGTGTGGGTATTTCCCGAACAACTGGAAGTTATCGTCCATGGTCTTGCGAAGGTATTCGTTGATGACCTGTGGATACTCCCACCGCCATTCCGTGTCTAGGTGGGCATAACCGACCACATAGAGCGTGGGCTCCTTACTCAAATCGGGTTTGTCCGTTGCCTGCTTGTTTGGCTCCTGCTTATCAAAGGTCTGCGCCAGCGCCCCTTGATCGAAAAAGCAGCAGGCTAATCCGGCGGCAACAAGAACCATGTAAAGCCGCCGCATGGCTACACCCGAAACATGCTTAGTCACTTGTTCATGCGAAATCATGAGACCTCCAACTGGACTTGACCTTCATTGCGCACACCTACACTTCTTTGTCACAGACCGCACTCTTCGCGCGATGCTCTCTCTCTGTCAATCCACTTGGATGTCATTTGAACGTTCCCGCCTAAATTGTTCCACAGCCACAGGATAGCTGCCCCCATTCCCCTGCGATTACGGCTTGTATCCTGCCCTTAACGCGGTGCTTCCTGCTCTCATGCTGTAATATCAATCGTGTATGCGTGCTCTCTTGGGTCTATCCTTTGTTGCGCTACTCATTGGGGCTGCTGCCGCCCGGCAAACTGGTTCCTCTACTGCCCCAGGTAAGCCCTTCCCAGGAAAATTCACCGACGTCACTTCCGCTCTCGGCGTTCATTTCAACTACCTCTCTTCCCACACACCCAAGCACTATTTGCCGGAAACCATGGGCGCTGGCGTCGCCCTCTTTGACTACGACAACGACGGGCGCCTCGACATTTTCCTGGTCAATGGCGCACCCCTCCGGGACCCCACGTCCAAAGGCAGCATCCCTCAGAAAACCGGCCCGAAGTATTGGAACGGTCTGTTCCACCAAAAACAGGACGGCACGTTCGAGAATGTAACCGAAAAGGCCGGATTGCAAGGCGCCGGATATGGCATGGGTGTCGCCGTCGGAGACTACGATAACGACGGCTTTGGAGATCTTTACGTGACGACCTACGGCGGCAACATTCTCTATCACAATAATGGCGACGGCACTTTCACGGACGTCACCGAAAAAGCAGGCGTCGCCGGATCTGGTTGGTCCACCAGCGCCGCCTGGGTGGACCTGGACAATGACGGCTTACTCGACCTCGTGGTCCTCCGCTACGTTCAATGGGATTTCGACGACATCTGGTGCGGCGAGCACAAGGAAGGTTTCCGCTCCTACTGTCATCCCGACATTTTTCAGCCCATCTCCCCGCTTGTTTATCACAATGACGGCAACGGGCACTTTACTGAGGTTTCGCAAAAAATCGGCCTCGCGAAACCGGGCAAAGGTCTCGGCATCGCCATCGCGGACTATGATCGCGACGGCCACATCGATTTGTTCGTGGCCAACGATTCGATGGTCGAATATCTCTACCACAACAAAGGCGACGGAACTTTTGAAGAAGTGGGTCTCCTCTCGCAAGCTGCCGTTGACGGCGACGGCCGCACCTACGCCGGCATGGGCGTCGACTTTGCCGACTATAACAATGATGGTTGGCCTGACCTGATCATCACCGATCTTGCCAACCAGCGCTACGCGCTCTACCAGAACAATGGCGACTCCACTTTTAATTACGCCAGCTTCAGCACCGGCATCACCCGCGCCACTATGCTGCACTCCGGATGGGGCGTTCGCTTTCTGGATTACGACAATGACGGCTGGAAAGATCTTCTCGTCGCTCAGGGCCACGACCTCGACACCGTCGAGCTCAACTATCCCAACCTTCACTATCGCGAACCGATGCTTCTCCTTCGAAACACCGGCAAAGAGTTCGTGGATGTCTCCGCGGACTCCGGTGCCGTCTTTCATCAGCCCTGGCTTGGCCGCGGCATGGCCATCGGCGACATTGACAATGACGGCCGCCTCGACGCCGTCGTCACGTCCAACGACGGGCCCGTCTACATTCTTCACAACGAAACGCCCACGCAAAATCATTGGCTGACGCTCAAGCTCGTCGGCCACAAGAGCAACCGTGACGCCATCGGCGCCGAAGTCAAACTCATCACCGCAAACGGCGCGCAGTTCGCTACCGTTTCCACGGCCGCCAGCTATCTTTCTTCTAGCGACAAGCGCGTGCACTTTGGGCTCGGCCCCGAAGCCGCTGCGCAATCCATCGAAATCCGCTGGCCCAGCGGCATTCTCCAAACGTTGAAGAACGTCCGCGCTGACCAATTCCTGCAAGTCGACGAACCTCTCCCACCCGCGGCCGGCAAATGAACACGTCCTCCTCGGTCCCTTCGAAGTGGCTCACCGGTTTATTCGCACCGTTCTTCCTGGTTTTACTTTTCGCCCCTGCAGCATTCGAACAGCAGTCCGCGCCACCGAATCCGCAGACGCCGCAATCTCCCGCTCCTGTGAGACCCTCCGGCATGTCCACCGGCGGCGCGCACGCTCCAGTGAAGGATGCGAAGTCTCGTCCCATCACTGCCGGTGGCTTCGTGGACGGCGCTCCCGTCATTTTCCTCGAAATCACCAAACAATCCGGCCTCGACAAGTTTCGCCATCGTTCCGGCTCTCCCGAAAAATCCACTATCCTTGACGCTCCCGGCTCCGGCGTCGGCCTCCTCGATTACGACAACGACGGCTGGCTGGACATTTACCTCCTCAACGGTTCCACCGCCGCCGCGCTGAAAGGGAAGGAAGCGCCACCTCGTGCGATGCTCTTCCACAATAATCATGACGGCACCTTCACCGACGTCACCGACAAAGCCGGCGTTTCCAATGACCGCTGGGGTTTCGGCGTCGCTGTCGCCGACTATGACAACGACGGCTGGCCGGACATTTACGTCGCCAACTACGACAAAAATCGCCTTTATCGCAACAATCACGATGGCACGTTCACCGACGTTGCCGAAAAGGCGGGCGTCGCGCTTGGCGGATGGTCTACCGGACCTACTTGGGGCGACTACGACCACGATGGCCTGCTTGATCTCTTCGTTCCCGGCTACGTCAATTACAATCTCGATCGCCCCGTCTTCGCTGGAAAAAACGGCGTTCCCGAAGGCGCGTGTCAATATCGCGGCGTCTCCGTTTTTTGCGGCCCCATCGGCCTCATCGGCGAAAGCGATCATCTCTTCCACAACAATGGCGACGGCACCTTCACCGACGTCAGTGTCACAGCCGGCGTCGCCGATCGCGAAGGCCGTTACGGCTTCGCTTCCGCCTTCGTTGATCTAGACGATGACGGCTGGCTCGACCTCGTCGTCGCCAACGACTCCACTCCCAACTATCTTTATCGCAATCGCCGCAACGGCACATTCGAGGATGTCAGCTACCTCAGCGGTTTTGCCGTCAATGAAGAAGGCCGCGCGCAGGCTTCCATGGGCATCGGCATCGGTGATTACAATCGCGACGGCAAGGTCGATCTGTTCGTCACCACGTTCTCCGACGACTACAAGACTCTCTATCGCAACGATGGTGACGCGAATTTCACCGACGTTTCTTTTCGCGCTGGCCTTGGCAATCCCACGATTCCGTTCCTCGCCTGGGGCTGCGGTTTTCTGGACTTTGACAATGATAGCCTCCTCGACATTTTCATCGCCAATGGCCACGTCTATCCCGTCGCCGACCGCACCGAGTGGGGCACCACCTGGGCCGAGCGCCCGCAGCTCTTCCGCAATCTCGACGGCGCAAAATTCCAGGAAGTGCCTCCCGCCACTGGCAGCGGCCTGGCCGTGGTAGTCTCGGCGCGCGGGGCCGCCTTCGGCGATTTATTCAACGACGGCCACATCGACGTCGTGTTGAACAATATCGACGCGCCGCCCACGCTTCTTCGCAACGCCGTCAAAAACGAAAATCATTGGCTCACCTTGAAATTGGTTGGTGGCCCGAAGAGTCCGCGCGATGCCCTCGGTGCAAAACTGTTTCTCACCGCGGGGGGCGTCCGGCAGCGAGCAGATGTTTTCAGCGGGGGCAGCTACGGTTCCAGCTCTGACCCTCGCGTCCATTTCGGCGTTGGTGCGGCAACCAAAGTCGACAAACTCGAAATTCGCTGGCCTAGCGGCGCTACCGAGGAAATCCTTGTCCCCGAAATTGACCGCATCCTTACCGTGGTCGAGGCAAAGGGAATTTCACTCCCATGACCCGGAAGCTCTGGAATCCCGGTAGTAGTCATCAATCCCCTCTCCCCCGGTTGTAACCTCATTTCGCCATCATTCCCGAACTGGTCGCTTGCCCTCCAGCCCACCTAGCGTTCTCTTTGCGTCCCAATTCATGGGGAAGAAATGCCCGCTAGTAGTTTTGTTCTCAATCATTTAGCCGGGAAGGCAGGAATGACACCCTGAGGCATTGACTCCCCTGCGCTTCTTCGCAAGACTCCGCCGCAACGGTCGAGGGCTGTCGAGGTTTTCGTGTTTTTGCTTAGTTTAAAACAGTTTGGGGGCCCACATGAAATCTCTTTTGCGTTGCCCGCATTGCTTTGGCGGTGGAACCAAATATACTCGCTTTCTTGCTGCGTTGGCCGGGGCCCTTCTGCTGCTATCCTCTCCAGCCAGTCTGCGTGCCCAGGCTCTCAGCGGCATCACCGGAACTGTCACTGATCAATCCGGCGCAGTGGTTCCTGACGCCAAGGTTACTGTCGCCAACACCGCAAGGGGTGTCGTGAGTACCGCCGTCACCAGTTCGGCCGGCACCTACACTATCACCGACCTGGTCCCTGGCGCCTACACCGTCAAGACCGAAAAAGCTGGGTTTGCCACCTCGGTGAGCCACAACGTCCTTGTCGAAGTCGGTAGGAACGCCAGTGCGGACGCCGTTCTCAAGCCAGGCAGCATCACTGAGAATGTCGAAATCATAGCGCAACCGATCTCCCTGGAGACTTCGGAGCCGGAACTCGGGGCGTCTCTCGAAACCAAAGTTGTAAACGAACTTCCGCTGCCTCTGGGCTCGGACATCGGCGCGCGTGGACGGCAAATTGACAACTTTCTGTTCATTGTGCCAGGGGTGACCGGTGGTGGTTTCAGCCACCGTATCAACGGTGGTTTGGACTTCCAGAATGAGGTGGTGTTTAACGGAGTGGCTGTCGCCCAGTCTGAAACGCAAGGCTTGCAAACGAATATCAACCCGCCTTTCGAGATGGTGAGTGAGTTCCGTGTTCTGACCTCGGCGTTTTCTGCTCAATATGGACTGGCCCAGGGAGTGGCGTCCTACCAATTTGCTTCGGGCACGAATACCCTTCACGGTGATGTTTTCGAGATCATGCGCAACAGCTATTTCGATGCGAGAGACGCTGCCACGGCAGCCGCGGGTGGCCCAACGCCCACGGATCATGAAAATAATTACGGATTTACGGTTGGTGGGCCCGTTTATCTTCCGAAGATATACCGCGGAAAAGACAAGACCTTCTTTCATGTGAGTTTGGAGTGGTATCGCTTGAATCAAGGAGTGACCGGCACCATGACTGTTCCGACTGCAGCCATGGTCGGAGGCGATTTCAACGCTTTCCCGCAGCCGATTTATGTTCCCGCTGGCTTCGTGGCTCCTTCGGGGTGCACGGCGCCCACGTCGGGAACACAGTGGCCGGGAAACAAAATTCCGTCAGCATGTTTCAGTAGTATCTCGGCCGGCTTGCTATCCTCAAAAAACACGCAAATACCGGCTCCAGACGTTCCCGGAGCTGGTTTCTTGCACAATAAGCTGGCCGATTTGAAGAGCCTTCCGACCAGGAATACGCTGGGAGGTTTTTCGATAGACCACAATCTTTCAGATAAACAAAAATTCCACGGCAGTTACTGGCGCAATGTTTACAACGCGCCTGCCGAGGACAATAGCGCTCCCTTCGCAAACGGCCTTTCAGATTTGAAAAACGAGCCTCGAATTGGAACGGGACTCTTCTTGACATACTCCAACGCGATATCGAGCAATCTGGTGGTGACGGCGGGGCTCGGCTGGATGGGGGAAATCAACAACGAACTCAATGCGCATCTTGGAAACCCGTTCGCGGCCGTCGACAAGAGTGAGATTCTTCCTACAATTTCCTTCTCTGGCGATTCATTCGCCCCCACCACGTGGGGAGTGAACGGTAACGGCGAAACGTTTTCGATCAACCGTAAATTGGGCATCAGCCTTGACAACAATTGGCTTTGGATTCGTGGACGGCACACCTTCAATATTGGTTGGGAGATCCGCCGTACCTACCAGGACGACCACGAATGTCAGAATTGCGGGGGCAACTTCACTTTTAGCAGCCTCACAACCAGCAACGGCCTTACGAGCGGCGCTCTCAACGAGAACAACACCGGCAGCTCCTTCGCTAGCTTCTTGTTGGGTATGCCGGACTCCGCCGGGCGCCATTTTGCCCTGGAAACGAAACTGCGAAACTTCTACATCGCGCCGTACGTTCAAGACAATATCAAAATCAACCCAAGGCTGACCGTCGATGTTGGCGTCCGCTGGGAAATTATGCGGCCCTTCACCACCGAGGCGGTTACTAGCCAGCCTGCCAACCAAATCGTTTTCTTCGATCCGAATGCTCCCAATCCCGGCGCTGTTAGCAACAGCAGCGGGAAGCCCCTCCTCGGGGCCGCAAGCGTCCTAGGCACTTGTTCTGGTTGTGTTGGGTATGATCGCGCGGACACTCGCTGGGGTCATTTCAGCCCGCGTCTTGGCCTCGCCTATAAGCTGAATGATAAGACCGTCCTTCTCAGTGGCTATGCGTTGAACTTCCTAGACACTGGCGCATACGAATATGGCGTCAATAAGGTAGCGGTCAACTACGGTAATCTTCTGGCAAGTGATTTCACGGCGAGTTCAAACGGCTCGAATACACCCGGCTATTGCAACGTCTCCGCGAACTGCACTTGGGATGCTTTCCACATGCCTTTGCCTCCTCCCCTCCCGTTCAGCCCGACTATTGCCAATGCCACTGGCAACCTCCATCAATTCGGAAGGGACCGCGGAAGGGCCTCTTACGTTCAGGCCTGGAATGTGGCGGTTCAACGGGAGTTGCCGCGGAATCTGTTCCTGTCCGTTGCTTATATCGGAAACAGGGGTACGCACTTGGTATCCCGGTTGGACACTCCCAACCAAGTCTTTCCCAGCTTCCTGAACCTTGGTTGCGTTCTTCTGGAGCCATGGACGGCGACGACTAACTCGGGCAGTTGCGTATCGACGGCAACGCCGCAATCGGCTTTGCAGAATCTCGGGTTCGGCAAAGATGCCACCGGCTTCTTCAGCCCGTATGCCAATTTCCTCAATGATTTCGGGGCGGGGCAAACGCTAAACCAGGCGATCCGTCCCTTCCCGCAGTACTTCGGCATGGTCGATAATTTCGATCTCTCAGGTGTTGACCACTACAATTCCGTCCAAGCGGAAGTTCAAAAGCGCTTCACGAGCGGCGTGAGTTTCCTGGTGGCCTACACTCTTTCCAAGACAATGTCGAATGCCGATAGTGGCTTCTCGACATTCGACGAGACCCCGGTGGATAAGTTCAACAAGAAGCAGCTTTGGGCCATCGCGGGCGATGACAGAGAACACGTATTGAACGTCAGCGGGCTCTACGAATTGCCTCTGGGCCCCGGGAAACGCTTCCTCAACCGGGGCGGTATGCTCGCAAAGAATCTCCTGAACGGCTGGCAGTTCGGAGGTGTTTTCCAGTACTCGAGCGGAACTCCGCTTAGGATCGGTGCCAACGGCAGCCCTCTGCGTACTGGAAACATTGCCAATCTTGTCGCGGGGCAGTCGCTGACCGTTGATTATAATAATTATTACAAGGGCCTGCCCGTCTTCAACACCGCCGCCTTCTCCTCGCCCGGAAGGTTCGCGGTGGGAGATGCTCCGCGACGAATTGAAGGTCTCCGCACATCCTTCAACGCCAATGAGAACATTAATTTGGCCAAACACTTTTATTTCAGCGAGCGCGTCGGCGCGGAACTCAGGATGGAATTCTTCAATATCCTCAATCGAATGCAAATCTGCGATCCAGAGACTAATGTGGATAATGCCAACTTTGGGAGAATCAACGGCGGCTCCGTCTGCCAGAAGAACAGCCCTAGAACAGGACAAGCCTTCTTCAAAGTTAGTTTCTGAACCCTGCTGGAGCGAACCCCTCCAGTATCGTAAGTCGAGGAAGCCGGGGCTCGTTGAGCCCCGGCACCTTTTCTTGTTTTTTCCCCACTGATAAACATCGAGCTGCGGGTGAATTTCGAGCCGCTCCTGCAACCGTTCAACTTCAATTGACTGGCATTCAATCTCTTTTCGACACTTCGCTGTATAACGCTTCGGTAAGTGCCATCCCCATGCTATCCTTTGCCGTGTTTGCTGACTTCTACCTCCGGCCACCCATTCTCTTTACTGTCGGGAAATCTCCGGCTACGAAGGAACTTGCTATACCTCACCCTCCCCTCATGCCTCTTTGCCCACCTGCGTCGAACACCTTAACTCCTTCATTTGCCACACATCCAAGAAATTCGCCCGTAACTCTTTTCCTTGCCACGCTTCCGAAATGGCCACATTTTAAGTCGTTTCTCTGCCACAAATCCCACACCCCCCCGGGGGCCCCCGGCGTTTTGTTAACTAGGTTTTTCCGCATTGCGGCCACCGCCTGTTTGCTGCTGGTTTTCATCATCGATGTGGCTTCCGGGCGCACATCATCGCCTCGCCCCGAATCGCCACCATTCCTGGCCAAGCCACCCGCCGCCTCCGGCCAGTCGTCGACGAGTCGCGCGACACCGCCCACGGAGTCGGCCGACGTGCCTCTCGCCGAAGCTCACTCCCTTCTGGAAAAAGGAAACATGACCGAGGCGGACCGTCTCGTTCGTCAGTATCTCCAGACCCATCCTGATTCCGCCGATGGACACTTCCTGCTCGGGCACATCCTCTTTCGCGAAATCCAAAGTGAAGCAAGGCTCGAGACACGGGTGGAGGGCGTAGAGGTTCTCGGGGCAGGCGTTCCACCCGCGAGGCATGGTGAAGAAAAGGCCAGAGCTTCCCTGGCAGAGTTCACCGCCGGCGCGAAATTCCACGATCCCAGCGCCGGCGATCTGAAAGTCGTCGCGCTCGACTATGTGCTGCTGGGCGATTACGTGGATGCGGACAACTGGCTCACAAAAATGCTGGCGTGGACTCCCAACGATGCCGAAGGCTGGTATTTCCTCGGACGGACAAAATATAATGAAAACAGATTCGCGGAAGCCGTCGATGCCTTCCAACGTTGCTTGAAGCTTGACCCCAGGAACCCCAAGGCCGAGGACAATCTTGGATTGTCCTATGCCGGCCTTGGTCGTAGGGAAGCAGCAGCAGCAGCGTACCAGCAAGCCATCGCCTGGCAGTCGGGAGCCGCTCTAAAAAATCCTGGACCGTATATTGATTTCGGCGATCTTCTCCTGGACGAGAATCGTGATGGGGAAGCCGTTTCCTATCTTCTCCAGGCGGCTGAGATCGCTCCGCGCGAGTCTCGCGCGCACGAGCTGCTGGGGAAAGCCTACACTCGCCTGGATCAACTCCCCAAGGCTCTGACGGAACTGGAAAAGGCCATCGAACTCTCTCCCCAAAACGCCAATCTCCATTGCATGTTGGCGCCCGTCTATCGCAAGCAGGGCTTTGCCGATAAAGCAAAAATCGAATTCGACCGCTGCGCGACTCTGGCGGGAAGCCACTCTGTCCCCCCGACGCCCCGGCCATAAAGGCTTCATGCGTGCCGAAAAAAGTCGCTCCACGAAGTTCCTACCTGGAAAGGGCATTTGACTCGGCGGTTCGAACCGGGAGGGATCGCTTGACTCAACAGACGTTTATGGTTGTTCTTTATTTCTTTCCTGGAGAAGCTGTTTTGCTCGTTCGGCTGTCGCCGCCCTTGCGCTCTCCTCAAGTTTGCTGAAGAGTTTCATTTCGGCCTGAGCTTCCTGTGTTCTTCCGAGGGCGCGGTACGTTTGGGCCAGCAGAAAATGCGTGGACGGTTCGGCAGGGTCGGACTTCACAGCCGTCTCAAGATCTTTTGCTGCTTCCGCATGGCGATCCAATTTCATCAGCGCACGGCCACGGTCCACTCTGGCCACCATCAGATTCGGGCAAATGTTTAAAGCTTTCTCGACGTTGGAGAGAGCTTCTTCGGGGCTTCCGCGCTGCTCGAGGATGATGTTGCCAATCTTCCACTGCGCAAGACAATTCGCCGGATCGTTGGTGAGTTCCGCTCGAAATTGTTCGTTAGCGGCGTCCCACATGCTAAGCGACCAGTACGCGTTGCCAAGCAGATAGTGCGTGCCGGACTTTTGCGGAGCCATCTCTACTGCTTTTTTGTATTCAATCAGCGCCCCATCGTAATTCTTCATGCTCTCCATGACTTCGCCGGAAATTTCGTGGACCCAGACGGAGTTTGCATCAATTTCATTCAGTTTGGATAGCGCCTGCTCGGACAATTTCATGTGCACCTTGCCGAGGAGGTACCAGACTTCTTGGTTGGCGGGCTGGTGCTGCGCCAGTTTTCGCAAATGTTCCACCGCCAAATTCAATTCGTCCAGCTTCATTAAGTCGTTGGCAAGAAGTAATTCCGCGTTGTCGTCATTCGAATTGCCGCGCAGGGCGGTTTCGAGGGGCGCGCGCGCGCCAGCGTAATCCCGCATTTCGTAGCGCGCGATTCCCAGCAGCGCGGAAGCGGAAACCATTTTCGGGTCGATTTTCAATCCTTTTTCCAAGACATCAGCAGCCTTCTTATATTCGCGCTGCCTCAGATAGAGAGACCCCAGATTGTTGTAGGCGGGAGCGAGGCGCGGGAAAATCTGCAATAGCGATTCATAGATTTGAGCTGCGCCGGCAAAGTCGCCGCGCGCCTCGGCGGTTTTTGCTTGTAAGTACAGTTCCTGCACCCGCTCGCTAGCAGTGGCGGGACTTGATTGGGCGTAAATTGCCGAAGAAAAAAAGATAGTGACGAAGAGGAGTTGAAAAATCACCAGCGTTCTTGCGGGGAGACCATGGGGACAGGCGAATCGGGAAAAGTGGAACCGCGACATGAACGGAATTCTACACTGGCCGAAAGCGTTCTCCAAGAATTCCGGCGTTCAGCGGCCCGCTGAGCCGGGAGAATGGACTTTGCCGTTCGAACGAGCCGCTCTCCCGATCTCGCCGCACCACCCCGCGGTCTGGTAGGAAGGCCAAAGGGGGTATTGAACCTGCGAAATGTGCGTGCTACCCTGCTGCCTAAACTAGGGGTGTTCGGCGATGCAAACCACGGAGGGTCGCGGCCAAACTCGCGGCTTTGGGGTTTTCGAGCTGGACCTTCGGGCGGCCGAGCTCCGCAAGCGCGGCGTTCGGATAAAGCTGCAAGAACAACCTTTCCAGATTCTTTGCCTGCTCCTGGACCATTCCGGACAGGTGGTGACGCGCGACGAACTGCGGCATAAGCTCTGGCCGGCTCATACCTTCGTTGATTTTGACCGCAGCCTCAACAAAGCGATGACCAAGTTGCGGTCCGCCCTTGGAGATTCGGCGGAAAGTCCGCGATACGTTGAAACAATACCGCGCCATGGATATCGCTTCTTGGCTCACGTATACGAGCATCACGAAGGTGCGGAAGCGGCAACATTTTCGGACGGCCCGCCGGGTGTCGGCCGCTCAAGAGTTGTTTCCGGAGAAGAAGAAAAGCGCGGCCGCCTCCAACGTTTTCTGAACTCCCTGGATTTGCACACGCGGTCCGGCCGGCGACGCACCGCGCTTTTGGCCGCGGCATTGCCGTTCGTGATCTTGGCCGCGATTACATTCACAAGAATTCAGGCCTCCTCCGGCCCGTCAGGATTCGCAAACGGCAACAATTTGCGGCAGTCCGTGGCGGTCTTGGGATTCAAGAATCTTTCCGGTGAGGCGCAGGATGCATGGCTGTCCACTGCGTTTTCCGACTGGCTCATGACGGAACTCACAGCTGGGGAGCAAGTGCGCACGATACCCGCGGAGAGTGTCGCGCGAATGAAGACGGAACTTTCCCTGACCGATGTGGACACTCTTAGCGCGGACAGCTTGATCCGGATTCGCAAGAATCTTGGGACCGATTTTGTTGTCGTGGGTTCGTATGCGATGTTTGGCGCGAAATCCGACGTCCAAATTCGTCTTGATGTGCGGTTGCAGAACACGCGAAATGGGGAAACAGCTGGTGCTTTTTCCGAGACCGGAACGGAGAATCATCTGCTCGACCTTGTTTCCCGGGCGGGAGAGCATCTGCGCGCGAAATTGGGCGTGCCCGCTGTGACCAAGGAAGAGGCAGCGGAGGTGGCGATTGCACTGCCTTCGAAGAGTGAAACCGCAAAATTCTATTCCGAGGGACTCGTCCGGTTGCGTGCCTTTGACGCCCTCAAGGCAAGTGAGCTTTTGCAGAGTGCCATTGCCGTCGAACCCGCTTATGCGCTGTCTCATGCGGCCCTGGCCAAGGCCTGGGCGCAACTTGGCTATGACGAAAATGCCAGGGCCGAGGCGAAAAAAGCCTTCGATCTATCTTCCAACCTGTCTCGCGCCGAGCGCCTCCTGGTTGAAGGACGGTATCGCGAGACTTCCCGAGACTGGGACAAAGCCGCCGAAATCTACCGGGCGCTCTTCGAGTTTTTCCCGGACAATCTTGATTACGGACTCGCCCTCGCCAATGCCGAATACAAGGCTAATAAATGGAAGGATACGCTGACCACTATCGCGGCATTGCGTGAGCTGCCTCTGCCCCTTCGGGACGACCCTCGAATCGATTTGGCAGAGCAGGATGCGGCACGATCGTTAGGGGACACAAAGAGGTCCGAGGCCGCGCTCGTGAGGGCAGCGGAAAAGGCTCAAGCGGCCGGAGCATCTTTGCTGCTGGCAAAGGCGAGGCTTGATCAAGCATGGTTGTTTGAAAACCTGGGCAGGTTTTCCGAAGTTGAGGCCGCGGTGCGCGAAGCGAGACAACTCTATGTGGCGGCGAATGACCGCAGCGGGGTCGCGGAAGCGACGACGCTCGGCGCCATAGCTCTCAAGAATCAGGGAAACTATCTCGGCGCGAAAAAGGGGTATGAAGAGGTTTTGACGCTTTATCGCCAGATCGGGAACCGTACGGGCCTTGCCGCCGAGAATGACAACATCGGAGACATTCTTGTTTACCTTGGCGACCTCGAAGGTGCTCGCCGCGGATATGAGGCGGCTCTGGCAATTTATCATGAGGTTGGCGATCAAAACGGTGAGGCTCTGGCCAAAAACGGTCTCGGCGATGTGTTCTTGGTCCTGGGCAAGCATCGGGAAGCAACGGAAATGTTCGAGAGTTCTTTCGAAATCTGCGGAAGAATTGGCAATCGAGGCCGGCAAGCCGGGGCATTGGCTGGTAAAGCCCGCGTGCACCGGCTCCATGGGGAACTGGCCCAAGCGCTCGCGGAGGAAACGGAAGCTAGAACCATTTTCGATGAGATTGGTGACAAGACGGAGGTAGCACACGTTGACCTGAATCTTGCCGAACTCTTTCTTGATGAAGGGAAGAGCGAGGAATCGGCACTCTCAGCCCGGCGCGCGGCGGAGGTGTTTGCAAAGACAAAGGGAACGAGCGACGAGGCAACTGCCCGCTTGCTGCTTGCTAAAACATTGCTGGTTAGCGGCCACACGGCTGACGCCCGCAAGATTGTCGACGAGGTCGTGGGCGTTGCTACTGAGACGCACAACCGGGAATTGGAGTTATCGGCAACGTTGACGGCTGCTCGTGTTCGTGCGGCGTCGGGAGATTCTTCGGAAGCCAGGGAGGCTCTACGGCGCCTCGATAGGGTGATCGCTGATGCGACCACGACAGGCTTCCAGGCAATCACGCTGGAGGCCCGCCTGGCAAAAGGCGAGATTGAGATGGGAAACCCCGATCCAAGCACAGGCCGCACTGAGCTAGACGCATTGCGGAAGGAGGCAGCAAAAGGTGGTTTTCAGCTATTTGCCCAGAAAGCGTCTGCTGCCTTGCAGACGGCCACGAACCGGGGTTCGCACGACGTTAGGGATTAGGAGGCCAGGCGATTTCTCGCAACCCGCCAGGGGAATTCGAGACACCCATCTTATGGGCGCAGTACGGGCGCAGTGCCGGTGGCCACATCCTCACACTGGTCTGGGGAATGTCTCCTGGTAAGGTTCTATGTATCAATAGGATGCGGAAGGCTTCGCAGGGGACATCCGAGTAACTTGACAACGCCAAGCGACGTTCCGAAACTGCATCTCGTGTCAAATTCTGCCTTTTGCGGTGAGATAGGAGTCTTGACATGCGAGCGAGGATGTTGGCGCGAGAATGCGTGTTTTCCGCGGCTTTCTTAATGGCGTTGCAGGTTCTGGGCACTAGAGCCGCAGCTGCGGCACCGAGTGCGCCTGAGCGCAAGACACGCATTGCCATCGTGGGACTTGACCACGATCACGTTTGGGGATTGCTGAAGTATCTGGAAGCTGAACCCGATGCGGAGCTAGTGGCCATCGCGGAACTCCAGCCCGCGCTCGTGAAAGAGGCGAAGTCGCGGGTGCAAACGGGCGTGAAGTTTTATTCTGGCTACGTCCCTATGTTGGACGAAGTCAAACCCGACGCCGTCATCGTCACTACCTCAAACGATCGGCACCTCGAGATTCTGCGCGAGTGCGCCAAGCGCCACATTCATTATTCCGTCGAGAAGCCCATGGCCACGAACGCGGCTGACGCTCGCGAGATGGAGAAGCTGGCCAAGCAGGCGGGAATCAAGCTCATGGTGAACTACTGGAACGCGTGGGTGCCACCGAGTCATGAGCTTTTTCATCGCGTGAAAGACGGACAGGTTGGCGCGGTGCAGAAAATCATCGTGCAATACGGACACGCGGGCCCCAAGGAGATTGGTGTGTCGGAGTATTTTGCGGACTGGCTCTACGATCCCGTCAAGAATGGCGGCGGCGCAATCATGGATTTCGGATGCTACGGGGCGGAGTGGGCATTGTGGCTGAAGGGCCGGCCCAAAGGTGTGCAAGCGATCGCGCAAAAGTTGAAGGTTTCACAACACAACAAGGTGGACGACGACGCAACGATTCTTCTCGAATATCCGGACGCCACTGTGATTGTTGAGGCTTCCTGGGATTGGCCGCACAGCATGGGGCAGGTGCAGGTCTTTGGCCCGAAGGGGAGCTTGCTCGCAACCCACGACGCTCTGTTCTACAGGTCTACCGAAGATCGCGGGAAATCGGGATTAGAGGGCGAGCCGGTTGCGCTCAGTGGAGCACAGGCAGCGACGAACAATCCCGTTGCGTACTTTGTCGACTGCATCCGCCACGATAAGCCGATCGAAGAGCCGCTGTCTGCTCAATTGAATGTTCAGGTGCTGGAGATCCTGGACGCGGCGAGGGAATCTGTTCGCACCGGACGCGTACAGGAACTGCGCTGAAGTTTGCGCAGGCATAGCTCTGACAAATACCGGCACCTTTTCTTGATCCTGATGCAAGCGCCTGAGTTTCCATCTCGTTGTACGCTGTCACGACAGAGGACGCGGGATCGATTCCGTGACTGACGAACAGACTTAAACAACATACTATCTCGTTGCTTTTCCTTGGCTCCGCGTACTTGTTGCCTGATGATTTTGTATCGTATTCAAGCGTTATTGGAACTAAGTTGGAGCCGAGTTTTTTCAACAATCTTTGTTGTTTATCTTCTAAGCGTAGGTCGCAGCATCGCCATCGACTTTGAAATCCGCTTCTGGAAATGGCACCGATCTCGGGACTCGCGCATTTGACCAACGGCGGCGGTTTTCCCAACCACGCCAGCGAATTCCAATCAGAGCACGGATTGATTTTGCAGGACTTATCCCAGTCGTACTCTCGCGACGATTCACGTTTTTCCTGTTATAGTGCACCAAAAGCGGACCAATCAAATCGCAGATTTGTGCTAAGCTACTGAAAACACTCGGCGGAGAGGTGCCAGAGTGGTTTAATGGGTCGGTTTGCTAAACCTACCTGCCCTGTTTGCACTCGCTGATTTTCACGTTTTTTCAGTAAATTAGGCTGCTCTCAGTTGCGCTGAGATAGCCTCATTTGCAGGTTAAAGTGCACCAAGAGTGCACCACAAATCCGTATCTCCGATACCAGCCAAAACCGTCAACCTCTCGCGCACGACTCCGATTGCGCCCGAGACGTGGCTGAGCGGGTGAAAACCGACGTCGCTATTTGTAAGCAGGCAAACCTCACGCACTTTTGGCGATGCAGCCGAAGGCTCCGAAGATCAACTAATCCTGCCCTCTGACCTTTGCACCCCTGTTTAGCCTGTAGGAAGTGCTCCTTCCGCCGGCTTCTTCTTGTTCAATCACACCTGCGACGATCAGCTCTTCGATGTCTCGAAGAGCAGTTCGCGAGGAAGTCTTCGTTATCTTCATCCACTTGTCTCTGGTTAGTTTTCCCTCGAACCCGCTGAACAGTTTATTCAGGACTTTCTTCTGCCGGTCATTCGGAGAGAGATTCCTTTTCTTCAAGTCCTGCCAGAACAATTCCTTTTCGAGAGCGCTGTCTGAGATTCGACTCGATTGTTCGATGGCTCGGTCCAGACACCCAAGAAACCACGTTAGCCATTCCGTGATGTCCAACGATCCAGCCTGGGTCTTCTCAAGAACGTCGTAATAGCCTTTTCGTTCTTCAAGGATTTGCGACGACATGCTGTAGAAACGCTGAGCACTGCCATCCGATCTGGCTAAGCACATCTCGGCGATAGCTCTCCCAATTCTCCCGTTGCCGTCTTCAAAGGGATGAATCGTTACGAACCATAGATGTGCTATTGCGGCCTTCAAGAGCGGATCTTGCTGCTCGCTGCCGTCCAACCACTTGAGAAACTTTCCGATCTCGCTCTCGACTCGGCTAGCAATGGGTGCAACATAGTGAATCTTGTGGCGGCCGATTGGCCCTGACACAACTTGCATCGGACCCTGGCTGTCGTCTCGCCAGGCGCCGACTCGAAATCTGTCGCTGGTCGTACGAACTCCGGGAAACAAATGGGTATGCCAATCGGATAGGCGTTCCTTTGTCAGCGGCTCCTTGAATTTCTGCGTCGCGTCCAACATCATCTCAACAACACCATCGACATATCGATCCTTGTGGACCTTGAGTCCTCCGACCTCCAGTCCAAGCCTGCGAGCGAGAGACGAGCGGACATTCTCTGGATCAAGGACTACCCCTTCGATCGCGCTGGATTTGATCGTTTCTTCCGTCAGCACCTTTAGTGTTGCGGTCCACTGTGAGGCAAAACCGTAGCCCCGCATCTTGCCAAGCAATAGGCCTTGGCACAATCGGACTCCAGAGAGCAATGGGGCAAGCGTCTTTGCGTTCCACGTAAATCCAGGCCAATCAATGAGTTCGTGGATGTATTTTCTCGCCATAATCTCGCCGTCAATCTCGCCACAACTGCACTATTTCTCGTCACAACGCCGTCATTTAATCTCGCCATATTCTAGCCATTTTTCTCGCCAGAGTCAAGTCTCTCATCCGCATACTCCGCCTTGGCTTCCTTCAGGTGGGGATCGCGGCCTTCAGTGCGGGAAGGCCGACACGCCGCGACAGGTCTTGGAAGCGTGGGTTATCCCGCAAGCCGTCCATGCTCGGATCTATATGAAGATAGATAAGCCAGTGGGAGTGCTCTTCGTAGGATTTCTCCAAGTATTCCATAGCGCGGTCGTTTTCTCCCAAGCCGATGTGTACGCCGGCGAAGAAGTAGGGTGCGACATACTTTTGCTTTGCTAGTTTCGTCAGATCATCGAGCATCTGAAATGCTTCCTTTGTCCTACCAGCAGTGCCAAGAGTGTGCGCTAGTGCCGCGCGCATCAGAGGAGTGCCGCCTGACAGCTTAACTCCGCTCTCACCCTCGGTGATGGCCAGTTCGTAGGAACTCGTTTTCCTGAGCACTAGGCCGAGAATCCAGTACGTGACGGGGTAGTTTGGGTCCAATTCAATAGTTCGCCGGAGCTGTTCGATGGCTTCGCCGTATCGGCGGGCCAAATAGAAGGCCCATCCGACTGCGACGTTGATAATTAGCGACAACGGATCGAGTTCATGGCCGTTCTTCACCCTGGCTATAGCCTCTCCCTGTCTTCCCATGGTCATCACATACTCGGCGTACCAGTGGTTGGCAGTTGGGTATGTGGGACTAAGTTCTAGGCTGCGCTTGAATCTTGTTTCAGCTTCTTCCCACTGCCAATCGTGAAGCCACAACAGGGCCGCCAAAGACGTGTGGGCTTCGGCGAGATCCGGGTCGAGCTGCAGGGCGGTCATCGCCGCAGCTTTGCCTTTAGGGAACGCCTCCTTTGGCGGCAGATAGCTGTTCCATCCCAGGAGCACGTAGGAATCGGCCAACCCGGTGTAGGCGAGAGCGTAACTGGGGTCTTTCTCGACTGCCTGCTGAAAGTATTCGATCGCCTTGTAGAACCCTTCTTCGCTCCACCTGTTCCAGTGATGACGGCCCATAAGGTAAAGCCCGTACGCCTCGGCATTCTGCGTGTGGTGTCTTGTTAGTCGCTTCCTTTCGGCCCGGCTTAACTTTAGCCGCAATTTTCCCGATATCTCGTTGGAAATCTCGTCTTGGACCACAAAGATGTCGCTAGGCTTTCGATTGTATTGCGCGCCCCATAGTTGACAACCAGTGGCTACATCGACTAGTTCGGTCCAAATGCGCAAAGAGCCACCACCTTGCACTATTCTTCCCGTGAGCACGGCGCGCACATTAAGCTCGCGACCGATAGCTTGAGGGGCAATTTCCCGGCCCTTATAACGAAATGCCGTGCTCTGCGCGATCACGCGCAGTTTCGGAACTGTCGCCAGGATATTGATGAGGCTCCCCGTGATCCCATCACTGAGGTATTCGCGCTCAGGATCGCCACTAGCATTTTCGAAGGGCAAAACTGCAAGCGAGTCAATGATCTTGGAGACTCGCGGGTGGCGGAGAGCAGCTGTTCCCACAGAGGGAGTCCGTACCCTCCGCTTGTCGGTCGAGTATAAATAACTTGGAGTAGGCATCAGGACCGATCCTGTTTCTTCTTCCGCAGCCCTCTGGCCCGAATCGATGTCTCGCTTTAGCCGTTGCAGCTCAACCCGCATGTCTGCTGCGTGCTGATAACGCAGGTTGATGTCCTTCTCCAAAGCTCTGCAGATCACCTCTTGGAGCGCAGGGGGGATGTCGGGATTGACTAGTATGGGAGCCACCGGAGTGCGATTGAGGATGGCGTCCATGATGAGGCCCGAACTGCCTCCTCGAAAGGGCACCCTTCCCGTCGCCATCTCGTAGAGAACGATACCGAAAGAAAACAGATCCGTGCGACTGTCTAACTCCTTGGCCCGCACTTGCTCGGGAGACATGTAGTTCAAGGTTCCCAGAGCCGTCCCCGGGATGGTGAGATCTTCTTCGGCGACATCGGACAGAGAAAGCTTTGCCTGCGCCGCGATCTGCGTTGCGAGGCTCTCCGGAAGAATACTTTTCGCCAAGCCAAAGTCGAGAATCTTGACGCGCCCTCGCTTCGTGACGAAAATGTTGGCGGGTTTGATGTCACGATGAATGATGCCTTCGCTGTGAGCGGCATCGAGCGCATCGGTGACCTCGATGGCAATCTCCACTATACGCTCCGTATCTAGGGTGCCTGCGGCTATCAGGTATTTCAGCGTCACGCCATCCAGGTACTCCATGGCGATGAACGCGCGGCCTTCGTGAGTCCCAATTTCGTAGATGGTGCAAATATTGGGGTGATTGAGCGCAGATGCACCTCGTGCTTCGCGGCGAAAACGTTCCAGGACATGCGGGTCCGGGGCTGGGTTCTCAGGCAGGAACTTTAAAGCTACAAATCGGCCGAGATCATTGTCCTGGGCTTTGTACACAACACCCATCCCACCGCTCCCCAGCTCCTCTAGGACACGGTAGCGCGAGATGGTTTGCCTGGTAGCGGAGTCGGCTTGAGTCATACTCGATGCTAGAATGAGGGAACTTCGGCTCATACTGGTAACAATACTAGTTGCGTCGGAAAATCCGGGCCATAAACAGTGCGCGATTTGCACCTGTTCTCGATGGGATAGGGTTTACTTCACGAAGATCAGCGCTCGTTGAAGCTCTCAGTCACCGCGCTGGCCGAGCCACCTGACCGCGTGGTTGCGGCATCCGATGGTTTGCTTGCCACCCGCATGGCCGAGTTGAGCAGCTCAGTCAATGGATCGGAATCAGCCACAGGTAGCTGCACCGGCGATTCTCGGCCGCCGTTGGTTATGGTCCGAAGATATTTCAGTCTGTGCTGCGCTTTCAGCGTCTTCTGAATATCGCAAGCAGGCCACATGCCCAGCAGTCTTTAGCAGACCTGGCTGCAGTTGCGGGTTATGCCGATCAAGCGCATATGACACGCGAAGTCCGGCGCTTTTCCAAATAGACCACCCAGTCGTGGCGGTGCAGACGGCGAATCAATAACGAGGACGCGGCCGGATTCAAAACGAATAAGGCCTACTCGATACTGGCTTGCTGGCAAGAAGTGCCGATTTCGATTGCTGATTGTCTTCCCGAGTCACGGCGCAGCAGATGCGACACTTGATCCCCCGCCTTTGACGCTGGCCAGAAATCTCGTTCTCGGAAAATAGCAACGATCGCAGAATTTGGTCCGAAGGCGGCGGTTTTCCACACCGCGCGAGCCAGTTTGCGGCAAAATTCGTATTGATTTTGAAGAGGTTATGCGATTTTGAATTTTCGGAGGGCCACTTTTTTAGCGATCGAGTTCAGCAAAAGCGTAGCCGGTAAACTAAGAGACTGTGGTAAACTATTGAAACCAAACCGCGGAGAGGTGGCAGAGCGGCTGAATGCGGCGGTTTGCTAAACCGTTGTACGCGCTAAAACGTGTACCGGGGGTTCGAATCCCCCCCTCTCCGCCAGTACGATGCGTTCCTTAGAAGTCCTTCCCTTGGCCTGAGCCAATTCAATCCTCCTGATCATTTTGCCCTTGCCACTGCGATTACGTGCGCTTACGGGGATGCGATTCTGCGAGAGGAAACTTTCGGCTGTCCGCGTTCGAATGGGTACATCATGCTTTCAGCGATTCGGCTGAATCATATCGCTCCGGCTTCTTGCAGGGCTTTTTTCATGCCCGCCCAACTCTGCCTGGTTGATTCCTCCGGCGTGCCCGCGCCACGCCAGTGGGTTTCGAGGCTCACCGCGAGATGGTAGCCGTCACGCTTCAGCGCCTTGAACTGCCCAACCCAATCGATGATGCCCTGGTCCATGGCTGCCCACGAATAGCCTTTGCCATCCGGCTTCTTTACCGCGTCCTTGCAGTGGCAGTGCCCGATGCGATTCTTCGGCAAGAGGTCGTATCCATCCGGGTAAGGCTTCTCATCATGCTCCG
>Ga0209161_10000522_pt1 | contig 31154 bp, 20 predicted proteins | sample GraSoiAngelo_155_FD_186169 | JGI IMG/M metagenome (GOLD analysis project Ga0209161, IMG submission 186169) | Grasslands soil microbial communities from the Angelo Coastal Reserve, California, USA - 14_1009_13_30cm (SPAdes) (version 2) | ecosystem: Environmental > Terrestrial > Soil > Grasslands... | reverse complement strand
CGCAGAGCGTGCGCACCATCGCGTTTCTGGATGTCCAAGATTCAAACAACATCAATGCAACTGCAATTAACGCGGTGGGGACGAATAGCGTTGACTCCGGCAATAACACCAACTGGGTATTTGTCGCTACGCCGACTCCGACGCCTACGCCTACAGCAACAGCAACAGCAACTGCGACGCCTACCCCTACGCCCACTGCGACAGCGACAGCCACCGCGACGCCGACTTCGACTCCGACTTCCACACCCACCTCGACTCCGACACCTACGCCCACTGTCACTCCGACGCCGACGCCTACTTCGACTCCCACGCCGACACCGACAGAAACTCCCACACCAACACCTACTTCGACTCCCACGCCGACCGAGACACCGACACCGACGCCTACTTCGACCCCAACCCCCACACCGACCGAGACACCGACCCCAACGCCTACGGAGACTCCGACGCCAACCCCGACGGCTACTCAGACACCAACGCCGACACCGACTGAAACGCCTACGCCTACCCCGACCGAGACGCCGACCCCCACGCCGACTCCGACTCCAACGCCACCACCCGACGTCAGCGTCACTAAAACGGCTGACGCTGCCAGCGTGAGCGCCGGTTCGCAGATCGGTTTCACCGTTACTCTCGCCAATAGTAGCGTTACCACAGCAACGGGATTAAGTGTCACCGACGACCTTCCGGCCGGGACGGGGGTGGACTGGAGCATTGACGCTGGCAACAGCGACCCTGGCTGGTCAGTCAGCGGGTCTCCTCCGAGCCAAAGTCTGGTCTATACGCCTACGACACTGGATGGTAACACCACCACCACAGCGCATGTGGTGAGTGGCACCACGGGCGAAAGCTGCGGAACATATGACAACACGGTCAACTTCACTACCGACAACGACGGCTCGGGTTCAGCATCGGACTCGGAAACGGTGCTGTGCGCCACGGTCGCCATCAGCAAGGCAGCTGATGCCGTCAGTGTGAATGCCGGTTCGCCGATCGGTTTCACAGTAACTTTGACCAATAGCACTGCCGGCACAGCGACCGGACTTAGCGTGACCGATCCCCTGCCTGCCGGTGCCGGTGTTGAATGGACGATCGATGCCGGCAACACCGATCCAGGCTGGTCAGTGAGCGGCTCGCCACCTAACCAAAGCTTGGTTTACAGCCCGACCACGCTGGCTGGCAACACCACCACTCAAGCGCACGTAGTCAGCAACACCACGCCTAACAGTTGTGGCACCTACGATAACACAGCTAGCTTCACCACCGACAACGACGGCTCAGGCCAGGCCTCCGACTCGGAGACAGTTATTTGTCCGAGCCCGACCCCAACTCCTACGTCGACACCTACACCTACGGCTACGGCGACTTTCACGCCAACGCCAACGCCGGAGGAGAGCCCAACGCCAACACCTACGGCTACGTTTACACCGACCCCTACCGCGACGGCGACGGCAACGGCGACCTTTACTCCGACACCTACTGCTACGGCGACTTTCACGCCAACGCCAACGCCGGAGGAGAGCCCAACGCCGACACCTACGTCTACGCCGACGCCTACGGCGACAGCTACGGCAACGGCAACAGCGACCTTTACTCCGACACCTACACCTACTGCTACGGCTACACCGACTGCAACGGCAACGGCGACTCAGCCTCCTCCGACGCCTACCGCGACGGCTACGGCGACTGTAACTCCGACCGCGACACCTAGGCCTACTCCAACGCCGAGGCCTCGTCCAACGCCTGTGCCTCGCCCGACTCCGCCGACTTCTACGCCTACTCCAACGTCGACAGCATCACCCACGCCAGGGTTGACTCCAACGCCGAGGCCTCGCCCAACACCTGCGCCTCGCCCGACCCCGCCGCAGTCATGATCGTCAGTGACCGGTGACCCCGGGATCGGTAATCAGCGATCGGTTGCGCGTTTCCGGGGAGCACGGGCTACCCGCCTGTAGTTGACGGCATCTGCAGCGATGCAAGCTTCGGTCAATTCACGTTTTGACATTCTCGCGGGATTCAGCCAGCGCCGCGTGTTTCCAAGAGTCCACGCGGACAATTGGGTAGCGCACGCGGCGTCCCGAAAAATGAGCGATCTGGTTCAAAAACGCTTGACCAAGTTGCCTAAACATTTATAAACGGTGCTTTCCTACGCCTCTTGAGTGTCTTGAAACAAAGTATCCGCGGACGCTCACAGCGACCGGCAGCGGCATCTCAGTTTCTCAAGAAAATCGCCCACAAAACTCCACCTCGATTACAAATGAAAAGGAATTCGTACATTCGACCTGTCCGCCGTAGCCTTGGCGAAGGCGGATCCGTATCCGTCAGCCGTGGTTTCCGCGAGGGCGGGGCCCGCCGCGCCGTAGTCCCGCCACTGCGGGACGAAGGCGGGTTTGTTAACCTCCGCGCGATGCTCGCACTCATGTTCTGTTTGGTAGGTGCAGCGCTGGCGCTTTTAGCAGGTAGGGATGGCGCGCTGGGCAGGGGCGTGGCATCGGCATCTCTGCCGATCAATTCGATTGGCTGGAAGCCAATGCCACTCGCGCCGCGCTACATGCCTGTCCCTGGCGCCAATTCACGTGAGGAGGCTGCTGACCTTTGGCGACTAGAACAATTCTGGACGATCGTTTAACATATCCTACCGGCCGCTTTGATCCGCGATGGTTACGTGCCGCAGCCGTCCAACACGCACGTCTGCCCATGGGTGTCCCTGCAGGAGTGCCTGCCATGCTGAATCCGTTAAGTCCACTGGCGTTCAGTACCACCAGCTTCATCGCGCTCGGCCCGCAACCAGAACGCATGACCGGTTGCTCTGGCTGTTTCAATTACACGACGACGGAAGGGCGAGTTAACACGATCGCGGTTGATCCCACCACGACTGTCAATGGTAGCATTGTGGCTTATCTTGGTGCGGTCGGCGGTGGTGTATGGAGGACGACTAACTGTTGCAGTAATTCCACTACCTGGAGCGTGGTAACCGATGATCCGTTGATTTCCACTACAGCCATCGACAGTGCTACGATTGATCCCAGCGATCATAACACCGTTTATGCTGGCACCGGCGATCTCAATTTCGGTTCCTTTTTCATGGGTAGCCAGGGTATTCTTAAGTCCACTGATGCAGGAGCTACATGGACCGTTCTCGGCGCCGACGTTTTTGGCATGGCTTACACAGAGCCTCCGGGTCAGTTTCCACAGTATAACGCTGTTGGCAAAGTTCGTGTGGACCCAAATAACAGCAGTAAAGTCGTAGCTGGCACGAAACAAGGTCTGTATTTTTCGTACGATGGCGGAGCGAACTGGACCGGCCCCTGTTTCACCAACAATTTCGCCACCCAGCGTCAGGACGTTACCGGTCTTGAGCTAAGCGACGTGGGTGGTGGCGATACCCGCATCGTTGCGGCCATCGGCACGCGCGGCTTTGCTACCACCGTGCAGTACGATCTCAATTTGAACGGTGCCAACGGCCTTTACGGCGCAACGATGCCATCGAGCGGCTGCCCAAGTTTCACTTCAATCGCTAGCAATGCCAACGGCTTCATCTTCGGCACTGCGGTCACCGGAAGCGCCTATTCGACTGGGGTATCTATGAATACCGGGAGTGGCTCGCCTTTCGTCAATATCTCCACCGGCAATCAGTTGGGTCGAATTGACATTGCCGTCGCGCCGAGCAGCGCGGACTACATTTATGCGCAGGTGCAATCCATTGTCGGTAACAATAACGGTGGTTGTGGCAGCGCACCTGGCTGCCAGATAGGGGCCTGGGCTACTACCGATGGCGGCGGCTCCTGGTCGTTTATGCAGGGATCTCAGGGCGGCGCGCTCAGGAACTGCACTGGCGGGCAGGGCGACTATCCCCAAAACTGGTACGACCAGGGAGTGGTTGTTGATCCAAACAATCCCGACCGTGTGTTCTTCGACACGTTCGAGGTCTGGTTTGCAACGCGCACGGGAACTGTCTGGAACGATACTACGTGCGGTTATTCCTACAGCGGCGCGGCAGGTCCTGTGCATGTGGACCAGCACGCTCTGGCCTTCGTGCCCGGCTCGTCCAGCATCTTGCTAATCGGCAACGACGGCGGCGCCCACGGGACGGCAAACGCCAACATCGTAGACCAAAACACGGATCCGACGTGGTTCAACATGGACACGGGCTTGAACACAATCGAATTTTACTCGGGCGACATCAGCGGTAATTTTCTTAATGCCGCCTCGCCACAAGCAAGCGGCGGCGCGCAGGACAACGGTTCCAGCTCAGTTACATTTGCCGGCGCGCCCTCCGGCCCGGTGCTATGGCAGCTGGGAGTGGGTGGAGACGGCTTCTATTCACGCATTGATCCTGTGGGCACAGGTTCGAGTCTGCGTTTCTGGCAGGGTAACAACAGCGGTATGGTTCATCGTTGTGTTAGTAACTGCACGAATCAGAATGCTCCCTGGAGTGGCAACGTCCAGGGCAGCTGGGGCGGCGATACGCAATCGTTCGTTCTGCCATACGACCTGTTCCATGGCGGTATCCCAGGAGGGGATGACTGTCCAGCAGCCGGCGTCCCCGGCGGCTGCGGTAATCTGGTTGCCGGCACGACCAGGGTGTGGGAGACAACTCATGGCGGCAACGCCTCGTTCAGCTCATCGGATTGGTACATAACGAACAATCCGACCACGCAGAACATGACCAAGCAGACATTGGGGAACCGTTCGTTTATTAATCAGGTAAAGTACTCGCCGAAGTATCAGAGCGTTGCCATTGTCGGCACGAACGACGGCAATGCCTGGATAGGCTTTAACCTTGGCACGGGGACGCAAGCGCAGGCGACCTGGGTAAATGTCACTGGAAACAATACGGTTCTGCCCAATCGCCCTGTGATGGGCATCGCGCTGGACCCTTCCATGCCAGCCGCAAATCTCCCAGTTGGATACGCAGCGGTCGGCGGTTTCAATGCTAATACGCCACCGACACCGGGTCACGTGTTCCAGGTAACATGCGCGGCCAATTGCGGCACTTTTACCTGGGCCGATAAGACCGGCGATCTGCCGGATATTCCGGTGGACTCGATCATCGTTAATCCTAATCAACCGCAACAGGTCTTTGCCGGCACAGACTGGGGCGTTTACTACACCGATGACATCACTGTGGCATCTCCTACCTGGCAGCGCTTCGAGAATGGCCTGCCGCACGCGATGGTATGGGACATGCAAATTGACCGTGGTAGCACTACCTTATCAGTCTGGACACGCAGTCGCGGTGCCTACGTCTATCCTTTGCCCGGCGCTGGTCCGACGCCGACCCCGACTCCAACACCCACAGCCACGCCCACGGTGACACCTACACCTACGTCAACGCCTACCGCTACCCCGACGCCTACTGCTACGCCTAGAGCAACACCGAGGCCGCGGCCAACGCCCCACCCTCGGCCAACGCCGCCGTAAGACGGAATAGTGATTAGTGACGATTTCTCGGCGGCGCTAGGCCAAAGGTGGACCGGCTTCTTCTGAAAATGCCAGTCCGGCTCGGACCGATAGCATTTCGCCCGACGACGCAAGATCGAAGTCCCAAGGCATTAAGCAGCAGAGCTTGGCGGCAAAGCCGCGTTGCTCTACCAACGCGTTCAGGAGTCGCCGCGACGACCATTCCACCTGACTGATCAGCTTCTTGAGAAATAATCTATTTCCCGTTCAAAATTAAAAAGTCTTGAACCGTTTCCGAAGCAGGCGGCGGCGTATTCCAACAGTGCCACCCATCATACTGCCCAGGCCTCGGCCCACGCCGCATCCTCGTCCGACTCCGCCGTAATTGTGAGCCGGTGATCAGTGATCAGTTGTAGCCCGATTGCTGAGCTGACCCGTGTAGCGCGACAACGTGCGGGCGGCGGACGCGCTAGCCGCCATGGCGACAAGACCAGTCGGCGGTCAGCAGTACGCGGCTGCAGCAACCATGTCAGCGGAACTCGGCTACTCCTGTGCGAGTTCCCGCGTGAGGCGTGCGTCCCGAAACGTCAAAATGTCACCGTCACTTGATTAGAACAGGTCTGAGTGCCCGCGTTACATACTTTATAGGTGTAGCTGGCATGGCCACGGCCGCCGGGCGAGTCGGTGTAGAAACCGTCGTTTTGGGTCGTGGCGACGATCCCGCCGTTGCGGTAAACATCGACATTGCTCGAAGTCGCCCCGTTCCAGGAGAGGTCCACTGTGTGTCGTCCCTGCACTTTGTAGCCACGCGCAGTGAGCGTGATTTGGCCGGCTGTAGGTGTTGGTGTAGCTGTGGGAGTGACGGTCGGGGTAGGGGTTGCCGTCGGAGTTGGCGTCGGTGTTGGAGTTGGGCTTGCGGCAGGGAATTGGAATTTGCCGATGCGCGTAAACCAGCTAGCGCTACTGGTCACAGGATAATATTCGTTGGTGTGCCAGAAAGTTAGATTATCCGCAGGATCGATAGTCAGCATGCTGTAGTCGCCCCAGCGTCCACTGGAATGGGTCTGGTGGCCTCCGCCAGCAATCATTACGGCTTCACCTTGGCCGAGATTATTTAACGGATCGGAAGTCAGCCGTCCCGCATAACGAATGGAAGGTTCCTGTGTCGCGCTGGAGGTAGAATAACCGATTGCCATGTTTCCGTTTTGATCCACTGCAATACTAGGCATCCACCGCCACAAACCATCACTGCCATTCGTCCAGCTTTGCTGTTGCACCGGCGTAGCGGGAAAATTGCCGCCGGTAACATTCATTTGATACCAGCGAATCGCAGTCGGGCCGTTCGGGTAATTCAGAATAACGGTCTGGGACGCCCACAACGACTCCGTGCCGGAGCTATTCCGATAAACAAGCGGCGTCATGATTTTGTCGCCCAATGTGTCTAACTTTTGTGCGGTGCCGTTCTGGGGCACCAGGAGCGTGCCGGAATTAGTGAACGCGTCAACGAACCCGGCTACGGGGACGTTGGCATTCGGGGTATGGTTGACGCCGAGGCCGAGAGTCGAATTACTCGGGGTGCCAAAATCAACGTGAAATTTCCAGCCATGCACCTGAGTCAAAGTCACGCCGCCGGTCGCGGGGCTATCGACGGAGATGAGAAACTCATCCCTGCCCGCAGGCGGAGGCGTACCCGTGCGAAAACCAGCTGGAACCAAACTGTAGGAATCGCCCAAGCCGGCAGGGGTGATGTTAAAGGCAATGGTGTTAGCGGCGCCCCCGGTGAGCATGGATGCGCGATCGAGAGCAAAGACCCGCACGCCTTGAAAGCCAAGAGTAACGCCATTGAACAAGTTGACCGTGAGGTAATAGGCGTTTTCTGCAGGGCTCCCGCCGCTGTTCCACATCGCCAACTTCGGGTAATCACCGATCCAAGTGGGATTGGACGGGTCATGCTGGATCGCATAGAGGAACCAGCCCCCACTGACTGGGTCGCCTGTCTGAGATACACCGACGCATTGGTAGAATGGTCCGGAGCCGGGCAGCGAGCCGGGAAAGGCAAAATCGCTCACCACCCAGCGATTGGCCTGATGATCATAAAGGACGAACCCATCGCCATTGTTGAAGCCCGAACAAGGCGTGCCTACCAAGGTCAGGAAGAAAGAGTTGTAGGTCGTTCCATTGGGGCCATTGAGCGGATTACCGTTTTTATCAAAAATCTTGATCGAGCTATTGACCGACTGGACATAATGATTCGGGCCGACATCGCCATCGGTGTCAGGCGGCAAACAGAGACAACCACTCTGGCTTGAGTTCATCCCATCGAAAGTCAGCAGCGGCGCAGGCATTGTCGGCGTGGGGGGTGTGATTCGCTTCACCAACGTCTCCAACCGTGGGTAATCGGATTGATTGGTCGGGTTTGGAATTTCTGGATGCGGATAACGCGTCAGCCGCTTCTCTTCGATCTCGGGGTTTGGAGCAACGTAAGGGAGACTTCGCAAATCGTTGTTTTGAATAACCGGTCCCATCAACCGCAAGACGTCCGGCGTCTGCGTACCGGGAGCATCCTGTGCGCCTACGGAGGGATTGCTTTGTTGAGTCGGCCTTGCGCTCTTTGTTTGGGCGAACAGCGCCACAGCAAGACCACCAAGGCAAAAGACCGCGGCAATTAAAACGCGAAGATTAAAGAAAGCGGATTGTGAAGTAGATTTCTTTTTCATAACAGGGCTTCATTGGAGGCCCCGATGGTTGATCAAAACACTCCGAAAAATCAACACTTTATTTTGTATGCTTGGCATGCTGATCCCGGCTTGGCGATAAACACTCGCCCGCTGACCCCTGTTGATTAGGTGGGCTACGCAGAGGAGGTGCCGGAAAGTCTTCTTGGCGCCGGTCCATCGTACCCGTGATTGACCGGATCAATCCGCCGCATTGGTTTCTCGCGAGTTTGTTCTTCGATCACGTGCGCCACGAGCCCAGGCGTGCGGGCGATCATGAAAATGCCATTGAACGCTGCGGGGTTCATTCCCAGATCGGCAAGAATGGCGCCGATAGCGCCGTCCACATTGATGGGCAAAGCTTTCTTCGCCGCAGCGAACGCCTTTTCAACGGCGCGCGCTGTTTTCATGTGCACGCCATCGACGCCTGCTTCGCGCGCCAGCTCGAAAAGCCGGGCCGTACGCGGATCTTTCGTATGATAACGATGACCAAAGCCTGGCATGCGCTCGCCCGTTTCTCTCATTGCCGACAGTGTGCGAGCGGCGGATTCATCCAATGAAATAGATTCACGAGTTGCGCGATCAGCGATTGCTTTCAGTTGCCGGGCGCAATCTTCAATTGCCCCGCCGTGGTGACGATTGATCGACATGATCCCTGCGGCGACCGCCGCGCTCAACGCTGCTCCGGTTGATGCGACAGTTCGCGCCGCTAACGCGCTTGGCGGCGTCGCACCGTGATCAATCGACGCGACCAAAATCGCGTCCATCAAACGCGCGATTGCCGGCGAGGGCAGTTCGCCCGTCAAAATGAGATAAACCGCGGCGCCGAAGGAGACGCGTCCCATAAGCTCGGCAATATCGTATCCGCGTACTCCCACCCTGTTAGGTTCTATGCGCGTGACCGCGGTGTTCCATGTTGCTTTCTTGTCGGCTTCGCTCATGAGACTTAGTCCTTTCATTTTCTTGAGAATCTCGACGACCGCGTCCGGCAGTTCCCCGAACGAATCGACTACGATGGCGCCTGCCTCGCGCAAGGCTTTTACCTTGCCGGCGTGCGTGCCGCGGCGGCCCTCGATAATCGCTCCGGCGTGACTGAACCGGGTGCCTTCGCGCGCAGCCTTGCCACCGATATAGGCGATCACCGACTTGGTGACCTTTCGCTCGACAATCAGTTGTGCCAATTCTTCCTCCTGCGACGAACCGATTTCACCGAAGACGACAATGGCTTCTGTGAAAGGATCAGCTTCGAACATCAGCGCGGCATCGGGAATTCGAACTCCAAGGACCGCGTCGCCGCCAATATGCACGATGGTTGAAATGCGGACGCCGGCTTGCCCAAGATAATAACCTGTGCTCGAAGCCATCCCGCCCGAGCGGCTGATCACCCCAACGCCTTTTGGAATCCCGGGCTTGAACCATTGTCGCGCGCTTTCCGCTCGGCCGCCGATCATGCCGACCACAGCCTTGCCCGGGCTAAGCGCCCCCAGTGTGTTCGGTCCAAGAAACATTGCGCCGTTTGCGTTTGCGGCTGCTGCGATTTCCATGGCGTCCCATACTGGCACGCGATCTGGCACCAGCACGGTGAGTTTGATTCCTGCGTCAATCGCGGAAATTGCTGCGTCTTTCACACCTGCCGCTGGCACGAAAAGGACCGAGATATCGATGTTACCTAACGAATTTACCGCGTCCTGTGGTGTGTTAAACACAGGCACCCCGAGGACGTTCTGTCCGCCTTTGCCTGGCGTAACGCCGCCGACCACGTTGGTTCCGTACTCGCGCATGAGACGCGTGCGTGCCCGTCCTTCACGTCCGGTGACGCCTTGCACCAACACACGCTTTGTCTCGTCGATTAAAATTGCCATCTTAGTGAGCGCCTCCGATCAGGTCATTCAATCCCGGAATATCAAGCTCCAAATAGAACCCTTCGATTCCGGCAAGCCGGCACTCGACATCACACGCGAGTAATTCGGAATCCTTGGTCGCGAATTCTTCTTCGGAGAGCGAGCGCGCGGGCGCACCTTTGCGATCGACAATCAATCCGCCGGAGTGCGTTTCCACGGCGCTGCGAACTTCTGTCCATTGCCCAGGGTCGATCCATACCCGACCATTTTTCACCTGAAATACAGTGGCTGACGAATTTTTGATGAACTTCGGGACGCGCGGAGTGCGCGGCTTCCATTTTGTGCCGCCAGTGTTTCCGACGAGTTCGGCAAAGCGTGCCGCGATCATCGCCGGTGTGTCGGTCTTGCGACAGCCTTCGACCTGCGCGCACAACAGCTTCGACATGCGACGCAAGATATCCACGGCGCGATCTTCTGTGTTTCCGCCCAGACGAATGACCGCCGGAATGTCGAGATCGAGCTCCCAAAAAGCTTTGGCCAACCCGTACGCGGACCAATATTGCTCCTGGCTCGCGACACCGGAACCCGAACCGAAGTATCCGACGAGATCGGGCTGAGCCAAAATGATTCGCGCGGCGCGATAAACCTTGGATGCGGACGGATTTCCGCTGGTATCAGTGAAATCCGCGATGGTGAATCCCGCGTTAACGATAGCGTCCATCGACATCATTGAGCCGCCGCCGCCGGCGCCATGAAAACCAACCAAACCTTTGGAATCTTTGGGAGCAGCCGTCGCCAACTGTGCGAAATAAAATGTGCCGCGATGATCGCTTTGTTCCACAGCGTAGGCGAGGCGCTCGAGAACAGTCGGTGGATGATCGAACTCGCGCGCGATTTCGATTCCCAATTCGGGGCGACGCACCACGGCGTAGTCATCAATCGTAATCCGGCAATCGGCCGCGACGAATTCGCCGCTTCTGGTCAATACCAGCGGATTGATTTCCAGCGACCGCGCTTCCACGCTGCGCGCGGCAGCAAACAACTTCCGGATCGAATCGGCGAGTTGCTCCGCGAGCGCTGGTGAAAGTCCGCATGGATTGACGGCTTCATTCACGACGGGATCAAGAGGTCCTCGATTCACGTCGCAGGGAATGCGTCTCGTTGACGCGGCGCGTTCTTCGATTCCCGTGCCTCCGCCCGCCGCGAAGATGATCACCGGCGCGCGTGCGGCGTCATCAATGGCAAACGAAAGAAAAAATTCCCGATCGATATCGATCTTTTCTTCAACGAGCACGGCTTCGACTGGAAACTGTCCGACCTTCATCGCCAGCATCCGCGTCGCGTGCGGACGCACTTCATCTGGCTTTTTTGCAAACGCGACACCACCGATGCCGGCGCGGCCCGTAGTCCAAACCTGAATCTTGATGACGACTTCGTCCCCTAACTTCGCCGCTACTGCGACGGCCTCTTCAGTCGTTCGAGCCGGAGAGCCGCGCGGGATTTTGAATCCATTGGCGGCAAGAATGGCTTTGCCTTGATATTCGTGGAGTCGCGCCATGGCTGCGTGCTATTTCGGATGAAAACGCCCAACGTTCAACGCTCAACTCGAAGAGAATTCACCCACGACGGGCAAGCCGAGCAGGCATCGAACGCAGGATTGCATCGCTACCGAACTATGCATTCCTGGATTGCTCCACTATCCGGAGTTGAGTAAAGATCATATTACGGTGCGCTCCGCTTGCGAGAGTCGATATGGCCGGTGAGGGCAAAAAGGAAATCCAACTCGAGATCGGGCACGTCTTGTTCATCGATCTCGTTGGTTATTCGAAATTTTCCCTTAACGACCAGCACGCCGCAGTTGAACAGCTAAATCGGGTTGTTCGCGCGTCAGAGCAATTTCAACAGACCGAAACCGCAAGCCGTTTGCTCAAAATCCCAACCGGCGACGGCATGGCGCTGGTATTTTACTCGACGCCGGAGGCGCCCGTGCAGTGCGCGCTGGAGATTAGTCGCTCACTCAAGCGATATCCACAGCTGCAAGTTCGGATGGGAATTCACAGCGGTCCGGTCAGCGTGGTGATGGATGTGAATGAACGTGCCAATCTGGCTGGCGCTGGAATGAATATCGCCCAACGAGTGATGGATTGCGGCGATGCGGGGCACATCCTGCTTTCGAAGCGTGTCGCTGAAGATCTCGAAACGCACGAGAAATGGCGACCGCTCTTGCACGATCTTGGTTCGTGCGAAGTGAAGCATGGAGTGCGTCTTGCTGTGGTAAATGTCTATGCCGACCAATTCGGCAACCCAAAACTCCCGCTGAAATTAGCAGCGCAGAGACGCCGCACGCGAATGCGATGGGCGGCGATGACTACAACGTTGCTCGCACTTGCGGCGACCGTCGGTGGTATTGCGATATTTTCCCGTAATCGCGCACAATCGACACTGACTGCGCCAGAAAAGAGCATCGCGGTGCTGCCGTTTGCGAACCTGAGTGAAGATAAGGCGAACGCCTACTTCGCGGAAGGTATCCAGGACGAAATTCTGACGCGCTTATCCAAGATTGCTGATTTAAAGGTGATCTCGCGCACATCGACGCAGCATTTCAAAAGCGCGCCTGGCAACTTGTCCGAAATCGCCAAACAACTTGGAGTTGCCTACATTCTAGAAGGAAGTGTTCAGAAGAGTGGCGACGCCGTACGCGTAAACGTGCAGCTGATCAAAGCAGCCAATGATTCCCATCTTTGGGCCGATACCTTTGATCGAAAACTGATAGATGTGTTTTTCGTCGAGAGTGAAGTGGCTAGAGCGATCGCCGAGAAATTGCGCCTGCACCTCACGGGCGAGGAAGAGCAGGTCATCGCCGCGAAACCAACGGAGAACGTCGAGGCCTACGATGCCTATTTGCGGGGTCTGGCTTACAACCTCAAGACGGCAACCACGCCTGCCAACTCCCTTGGCGCGCAGAAATATCTCAGAGAAGCCGTGCGGTTGGACCCGAAATTTGCTGTTGCCTGGGCGCTGCTCTCGTACGTGGACGCCCGTGGTTATCTCCAATTGACTCTGCAGCCAACGACTGCCCTTCGCGAGGAGGCACGGCAGGCAGCCGAAACCGCGCTTACTCTTCAGCCCAATCTCGGCGAAGCTCTGATGGCGATGGGGTATTACCGCTATGCCTGTTTGAAGGATTACGACACCGCAGTGCGGTACTTTGAGCAAGCACGTCAGTCCCTTCCCAATAGCAGCCGTATTCCCGAATCGCTGGCTTATCTCGAGCGGAGACGAAACCAATGGGACCGGAGTGAGTCGTACTTCAACGAAGCCGAGCGACTCGATCCGCGCAATGTTTCGCTGCTAACCCAGCATGCACAATCATACATTTGTCGTCGTCAGTTCCCGGAAGCGCTACGAAAGCTTGACCAGGTTCTCGATATTGTACCGGACGACCTGGATACGCTGGTGCAAAAAGCGTCTATCGCCCAGGCAGTGGGCGACCTGCCGCAGGCTGCCATACTGTTAGCTCCGCTACATCCGGCGTCGAATAACCCAGGGGCCTTGGAAACGCAGCTTTACCAAGCCATCTTGGAGCGCCACCCCGAACAAGTTATCCCTCGCCTGAAGGAAATACTGGCCAAATCTGATCCTGGATTGGGTTATTACAATGGAGAATTGCGCTTTTGGCTCGGCTGGGCGCAAGAAATCGGGGGCGACCGTCCCGCTGCCGACGAAAGCTGGCGCCAGGCACGCAGCGAATTGGAATCCCTTCTAAAAGAGCAGCCTGAAAATTTTGTTGTGATCGGTGATCTCGCGCTGATCAATATGGGTCTCGGCGACAAGACGGCTGCATTAAGTCTAGCTGAACGTGCCATGCGTGTCATTCCGCTTGAGAAAGATGCGTTGCACGGTCCAATCCCGATTGAGATCCTCGCCCGGGTAGCAGCACGATTTGGAGAGCCTGATCGCGCCATCGCAGCGTTGCAGAAACTGCTCTCGATTCCGTCCACCGGCCCATTAGCTTCGAACGCGCCGATCACGTCCGCGTTGCTTCGCCTCGATCCAATGTTTGATCCGCTTCGGCAGGATCCACGCTTCGAAAAGCTCCTCGCCTCGGTGGGGCAGAAGGACGCGAAGCAATGATGCACGGGAATTGACCAACAATTCGTCGCTGCTATCCGCCCACAGCTTGGTAATGGCCGAGGCCGCGTTTCCACATGAGGTTTGCCCAAGCCCATGCGAGCAACAGCCAACCAGTTTGGATCGCCAGGGCTTGCACAAGGTCAGCACCTTTTAATCGGCCGAGAAAGATCGCGATTGGACAAAACAGTTCGTAGTAGAACGGCAGCCATTTCATCACGGCCTGGACGGCAGACGGCATGATGTCGATGGGAAACATCTGGCCACCGAGGAAGTATTCGAACGAATAAACAATGAAAACGAAGGTGGAGATTTCCAGAATCCAAAACGCCATCATCGCAAGGCTGTAAGTGATAAAGAACTGAATGAACGCCGCCATTAACATCGATACGATGGAAACCACATACACCAGTGGATCAGTCGGCAGCACGACGTAGTCGCGGAAATAAATAAAGATCAGCGCAATCGGCGGCAGGGTAACGAAGGTGTAAACGAGCCGGCCGCTTAGAAAAATACTGAACCGGTATGCTAGATAACTCATCGGTTTGGTGAGAAGCGCATTGATCTGGCCTTCGCGAATATCAGCGGCGATCTGCCATTCATCCTCCGTCGGTGTGACCAGATTGCTGACCAGGATAGTGAGCAAATAGTAGTAAATCATCGAGCCGTAGTCGTAGCCGTGCAGCCCGCCGCCGCGCTCCTTGAACACCGCGGCCCAAAGAAAAACTGTGCCGGCTAGCGGAATCAGGCCGAACAGCGCGCGCAGAAAATAATTCCAGCGGTAAACAAACGTGTTCTGTAGCCCGATGTTAAAAACCGAGAGGTATTTTTCGATCTTACTCGTGCTCATGCTCCTGCTCGTAATCGTAATCGAAATTACAAAATGTCGAGCACGACCAGGATTACGAGCATGAGCTCAACTATTCGCTACAGTTTTGAGTCAGCTCCACGGCCAGATTAATCGCGGCGATCATGCTGTCAGGACATGCAATTCCTTTGCCGGCAATTTCAAACGCGGTGCCGTGATCGGGACTGGTCCGAGGAAAAGGAAGCCCAAGCGTCACGTTCACACCTTGGTGAAAGGCGTGGAGTTTCAGCGGAATCAATCCCTGGTCGTGGTACATGCAGAGTACCGCGTCGAATTCGCCTTCAATCGCACGATGGAAAACTGTGTCGGGGGAGTGTGGGCCTGTAAAAACGGGATGTGACTCGTGAGAAGTCAGAAGTGATTGGTTTAATTCGGCGACTGCCGGAGCGATGATTTCGATTTCTTCACGGCCGAGTTTTCCCGATTCGCCAGCGTGGGGGTTTAATCCGGCAACAGCAATGCGCGGTCTCGCAGCGCCACCACGCGCGACCATCGTGACCTTGGAAGATTGACGGCTTAAAGCCGTCGAGCTTCCAGAAGTGCCGCGCGAGAGGGTTCGGGCTTGTAGAAAATCCGCGAGCAACAGACCGACTCGGACAACCTCTGATTGCTGAAGCGCACTCGTTGCCTTGCGCAATGGAAGGTGAGCCGTTACAAGCGCGACGGTCATCTTTCCACCGGTCAGACACATTGCGAAATTTTTGACGCTGCATCGCTCGGCAAAAAATTCCGTCTGTCCTGGAAACTTGAAACCCACTTCGTACATCCGGGCTTTGTGAACCGGGCCGGTTACGATTGCATCGAGCTCACCGCGCCGGGCCAGGGTGACTGCTTCCTCCAGCGCGGCGGCAGCAGATCGCGCGGTTTTACGCGTGGGCTGTCCTGGATGGCAATCCGGATATTTGCCGATGATCTTGTATTCGGCCGATTTGGGAACTTGGTCAGACCTCAGCGCGAGATCGACAATCTCTGGCCCGATCCCGGCGCAATCGCCGAGCGTGACGCCGATACTTGGTTTTCCGCTTCTGTTCATGCTCGTGATCGCAATCGACTTCACTTAATCGATCACGTGCACACGCAACGAGCAAAAACTGCGAACATGGGATTGATTTTCCCCGCAGTTTAAGGAAAACTAGCTTCCCGGCATGCAGCACGTCACCGCGTTCTCAAGTCCGCAAACTGTTCCCGCTGCGCCTGCGGCCGTGCGAAAATCTGGCTTGTGGATTTTGGACAGCTGGCGCGACCTGGTCCTGTACGTCTGCACGCCGCTGGTGATTCTGCCGATCTTCCTATTGGCACAGGCGCGTTGGAGCGCGCAGGACATTTATCTTTTCGTCGCTGCTTTTGGCGCAATGGGCCACCATTTGCCGGGAATGATTCGCGCCTACGGCGATCGCGCGTTATTCCAGCGGTTCAAATGGCGCTTCATTCTTGCGCCGATTTTCCTGGTTGTCGTCTGTGCGGCCTTTTCCATTTGGGACCTTAAAGGCATCGTGCTGGTCGCCTTTGTCTGGGGCGTTTGGCACGGCATGATGCAGACCTACGGGTTCTGTCGCATTTACGATGCGAAAGTTGGCTCGTTCGCTGAGCTGACACGCCGTCTCGACTTCGCATTATGCGGGATTTGGTTCGCTACCGCGGTTCTCCTCTCACCGCAGCGAATGACCGACACACTCGAAACTTATTATTCTGCCGGCGGCCCCTTCATTCCGCCTGCGCTTCTCCGAATGGCGCAGCAAACCTTGCTAGCCGTGGCGCTCGCAGTTGCGGCCCTGTTCCTGGCAAATTATGTCTGGAGCTGGACCCGGGGGAACCGGCCGAGCCCTGTGAAGCTGGTGCTCCTCGTCACAAGCATTTCTTTCTGGTGGTACTGCAACAACATTGTTGCGAGTGTTCTGGTGGGCATCGCGTTGTTCGAAGTCTTTCACGATGTGCAGTATCTATCGCTGGTTTGGATTTATAATCGCAAACGAGTTGAGACAGACAGCGCGATCGGCGGTTTTATGCGTTTCGTGTTCCGGCGCAGCGGCTCGCTGATGGGTCTTTACGTGGGGCTGATCTTTGCCTACGGCGCGCTCGGCTATTTCAAGTCCAGTATCGGTACCGAGTCAGTCAAAACGATACTCGCCGGCGTTGTGACGGCTTCAGCGCTGCTCCATTTTTATTACGACGGGTTCATTTGGAAAGTGCGCGAAAAATCGACCCGGCAATCTCTCGGCATCAGCGGCGGCGGCACAGCGGATGTTTCGACCAAAGGTTTTCTGCCGGGCTGGACGTTACATGGCGCGAAATGGGTAGGCGTTTTCGTCATACCATTGGGAGCGCTTTGGCTCGGGCAGACGCACACGGCCCGGACCGAACTCGATCGCGTTGCGATGATCGCCGCTGATCTTCCAACCAGCGCGCGGGCGCATTTGAATCACGCGACTGCGTTGCAGGACGCCGGCCGTGTTGATGAAGCTGCCGAATCCTTCTCCAAAGCCTTGCGTCTGAATCCCGATTCCGCGAAGGCGCATGTCAGTCTCGCGACCATTCTGATTGGCAAAGGAGAACTGAACGACGCGCATGCCCATTATGAACAAGCGTTGCGGATGGACCCTAACAACGCCGAGTATCACTCCGGTTATGCTTATCTTTTGGAGCAATTGGGCCAGGACGACCAGGCGGCGGCCCAGTGCGAAGCCGCAGTCCGTCTGGCGCCAAAGTCCGCGCTGGCTCATTATAGCTATGGCGCTTTTTTGGAAAAACACGGCAAATTGGACGAGGCCACTGCGCAGTATCGAGAGGCGGTCCGCGCTGATCCCAGTTTAGTCGATGCTCAAATAGATCTCGGGAGTGCACTCCTGGAAAAGGGCGACTTCGCAGGAGCAAAGGAGCACCTTCAAACAGCCTCCAAGCTCGATCCAAAGCTAGCCCAGCCGCATAATTATCTTGGAAAAATTTTTATGCGCGAAGGCGACATTTCCGGCGCAATCGCACAATTCGAAGAAGCGTTGCGTTTGCATCCCGACTTTCCGGAAGCCGAGGAAAACCTCCGCATGGCCAAGACGAGCGGCGGCGGATCTCTCACGCTGTCACCCAGGTAGATCCTTGGCGCTCGCAAAAGACCGCTGGTTATAATGGCTTACAATCATCATGGCGGGCGTGATAAGTAATCATCGAATCGTCCGTCTTGAATCTGTGAGAGAAGCTGAGGAAACGGCTCCCGGCTGACCATACATCCACACGCGACTTCGACGTTGTCGTTCGAAACCGACAGCGAGGTAGAGATTTTCTCATACGCGGGCACGGTCACACCGACGAAGGCCAACCAGAATGTAGAGTTCGCCTGCCGGCGTCGCATGAGCAAGCGCAGCTTGCAACTGCTGTGAGGCATCCGGCCGCTCCAAAACAGCACGCAAATTCCGTTCACCTGCGGACATGAGTCCAGCAACTCCAACACCTCCAAACGCAAAGGATTTTGCCGCGGCAAGATCACGAGCCGCTGAATTCTCGGACGTAGCCACTGCCGAAACACCAAGCTGCGACAACACAATTCCGACGACGAGCGTGATGGTGAGCCTTTCACGTCACAGCAGTGGGGCTCTTATTCATTTAAAGTCCCAAGCTCAGCGGCCCGGCGCACGGAACGGCTGGATTGCAACCAGAACGCGATCGCCGGGTTCTGCAGCGCATGGTTAGGCCACGTTTGTGATCTCATACACACTGCTCAAAAATAACTCCGTGTCACTGAAATCTGGAAAGACGCAAACAGCTCCCTCTGCCGACAACCGTGTTGCGCGACTCCCCGTGCCAATACCAACGAACGGAATACTAACGCTGCGACATGCGCGAGCATCCCACACCCCGTCTCCAACGTAAACGGTGCGGCCAAGCCCGCCATATCGCTCGGCTGCCCTCTTCATCGACAACCTGATAATGGACTCTCTATCAAACGCATCGTCGCTCGATGCCGCTGGATAATCGTCATAGGACAAGCCAGCACTCGCCATCTTAAGACGAGCCGAGTCACGCCAAGCCCCAGTAGCAAGGGCGACGCGATACTGCTCGCTCCCATCCAAGCGCGAAAGCAACAAAGGTGCTCCTGTGACTGCTGCAAAAGCAGCTTCGGATGAAGCCCGGGCAAGCAAAGCAACAAAGTGCTGGCGAAACCGTGAAGTCTCGCTTGGTGATGGAAGCCGTCCGGTGCGAGCCTCGTGAATCTCGCGGAAAACACCAAAATCAGTTGCGTGCTTGTAGCGCGACCAATCGCTATTCACCTCGGCGAAGCCACACACTTCAGCGAGCGAACGCACAAAGCACTCTTCGTCGGCCTTCATGGTCTGAGTCAGTGTGCCATCAATGTCGAATATGACCAAGCGCATGGAAGTGGCCTAGCGAGAAAGCGATAAGCCACGGCAGGGTATCTTGGCAAACACACTGAACGCATTTCGATATGGGGCCGTTGGCTTCATCGACTAGTTAGACCCGATTTTGGAGTCAGCTCAGGCTGAGCGTATCGCTGTTCCCACTCTTCCATCTGGTGTCTGCCTCGTTCGTCATCAAGCAACCCACTGATGTGCTCGCCGTTAAAGGTGCCTTCTTCATCGGTGAAGTGCGAAAAGAATAGTACAGCTTCATTTCGACCACGCCGGAACAACAACCCTATGCCTGGTTTGCCATCGTCTATCACGACAAGCGTGTAGAGTCCGTGCCACCACGTTTCCCCATCACCGAGTAAACGGGTGACTTTGCGGCGCGCATCTGCGTCCAGCAAACGCAGATGCTTGTCGTCCCGATGGGGTTTTAAAGGTGTGGCAACCGGAAAAACATACACTTCATTACCGCTTTTTATGAACCGCAAAAAATCGGGAGCATCGTCGATGGCCCGCTTCCATGTGATCCATGCGAATTCATTGCGATGGTCAGGATCACCGCGTGGAAAACGGCGAATGGCAACCCAACCCCAATCATGTGTTTTCTCATAAGCGCGCATCTCGATACTGCTGAGGACTTCAAGGGCTGCGGGCTTCCTCTTGTCAGAAGATGTTGATACGAAGTCGGCAATCGCCGCGCGAATGTCACCAACCGATACGTCATTCATTCTCCCATAAACCCGCACGCCATCGACGCGCATTGATTCGCTCGCGATTGCGAGCGTCGCTGTTGCGATTGTGAGAAGAACGACCAATATCCGCATGAGGTCTAACTAGAACTAGACGAACATTCGCTTTCAAAGGCGAACATTTTTTCGTCGAAAGCTCGATCATGAGCAAGAGCAGGAGCAGGAGAACACGGCGAAGCGATCAACTCCGATAAATCGCGAGCAGGCGCCCAACGTCCAACGCTCAATCAGAACGTGCGGATATAAGCTTTCTCGCGCAGGCTGGCGATCCAGCGTTCCTGAATTTGCTGCGCTTCGTCCTGGATCAGTTTCTTCTCGATATCGGCGCGCGCTTCAGCGAGTGATCTCGTCGTGCCGCCGCGCTTGTCTTCAACTTTCAAGATGTAGTAATTGCCGGCGTAATCGATGATGTTACTGATTCTGCCGACTGGCATGTTAAAGGCGAACTTTTCCAGCGGCACGGCGAGAGTGTTGCGTCCAATCCAGCCCCAGTCGCCGCCGTTGTCTTTCGTGCTGTCCTCGGAATAAATCTGCGCTGTTTGTTCGAATTCAGCGCCGCCGGCGAGTTTGCCGAGCACTTCTTCGGCCAGCGACTTTTGCGCCTGAGCGTTCCCGGTATCCTTTTGGCCGGAAATCATGATCATCCGCAACTTGATTTCTTCCTTGCTCGTAAATAGTTCGCGATGCTTCCTGTAGAAATCTTCAATTTTACTAGGCGAAATAATGTAGTTGGTCTTGACGTTGTGACTGCGCATCGCCTGGACGATGATTCGTTCCATCTCCTTTTCCTTGAACTCGCCCAGCGAGTAATTCTGCGCCTCAAGCGTCTTGACAAACGTATTGCGGTCGCCGCCGAAGCTCTCCCGGATAATATCGTGCACCCGCTGGTCCACCACGTGATCCGGGATTTGATAGCTTTCCTTTTTGAACGCCTGGATGATAAGCCGTCGATCGATCAGATCCTTTAGAGCAAGCTGCCGGACTTCTTTCAGCTTGTTTTCCAGATCCTGACCGCTCAATTGCGACCGCAACAGTTTTTCGCGCGGCGCGGACAACTGCCGCACTTGTGAGTATGTGATAACGTCGCCATTCACAATTGCAGCCATGCCGTCCACCACCTGAGGTTCCTGGGCGAACGCATCGCAACAAATGGGTAATAGAACAAGCGCACAGACCGCCACCAAAATGGCGGTAAATTGACGCACGAAGTTTCTCATAATTTCTTTATCAGTTCCAGAATCTCCCCGAGATGCTGCTCGATTTTGGCTTCAACTAAACGAGGGAATTTGCCCGCGACAAGTATAAAATCTCCGCGCCGCGTCAACATCAATTTGCGTTCGCGCACCTCGACGCGGGTTATCCCTGATTTTGCAGCAGCGAGCTTGATTTCGATGAGGCGAAACAAATTGTCAACCGGCGGTGGGAACGGCCCAAAGCGGTCGCGCCAGTCGCGTCGCAGACGGTCTAATTGCTCGTGCGTCGTAACTTCTGCGACGTCCCGGTATGCCCGGATGCGCAAACCGGGATCGCTGACGTAGGTGATTGGAGTGAAGGCTGGAATTTTCTCAGGAGAAGGCGGTTCTCCACGCGCCCCGGCGGAAGGCAAAGCTCTGCTCCTTGGTATCGGCGGTGCCACGAATTCCGCTTCATTTGTGGCCACGAAATCGAGGTTCAAGTCGACATCGAGCCGAAACCGCGGCTTCTTGCCCTTCAGCTGGGCTACAGCTTGTTTGAGCAGCTGACAATACAAATCAAAACCGACTGCCACGATGTGGCCGCTTTGAGCTGTGCCTAGCATGCTGCCCGCGCCGCGAATCTCCAGGTCGCGCATGGCAATACGAAAACCTGCACCGAGCGAACTGTACTGTTTGATCGCGCTGATCCGTTTGCGCGCTGCGCCCACAGTCATCATTTCGCGCGGAAGCAGCAGGTAGGCGTATGCCTTGTGCTCCGCCCGGCCGACGCGCCCGCGCAATTGATACAAGTCTGCGAGACCAAACTGGTCCGCCCGGTCAATGATGATGGTGTTTGCATTCGGTATATCGAGACCGCTTTCGATGATCGTGGTGCAAACGAGCACGTCGATTTTCCCAGCAATGAATCGCGCCATAACGCCTTCCAGCTCGTCGGCATCCATCTGGCCATGCCCGATCTCGACTCTCGCTTGTGGACAAAGATCGACGACCCGATCCCGCACCCGCTCAATGCTCGCTACGCGATTGTGCAGAAAGAATACCTGACCCTGCCGTTCGAGCTCCCGATCAATCGCTGCGCGAATCAGCCGCTCATCGTAAGCCGACACCACTGTTTCTACTGGCAGGCGGTTGAGCGGCGGGGTCTCGATCGTGGACATATCTTTTACGCCAACAAGTGAAAGATAAAGCGTGCGAGGAATCGGGGTGGCCGACAGCGTCAACACATCGACCAGCTTGAAGAGCTCTTTGAATTTTTCCTTGTGCAGTACTCCGAAGCGTTGCTCCTCATCGATCACGACCAGGCCGAGGTCTTTGAATACGACGTCGCCAGAGATGAGCCGATGAGTGCCAATGACGATGTCGACACCACCCTCGCGCAGCAGCCGCAACACTTTTTTCTGCTCCGATTGCGAACGGAAACGGCTGAGCATTTCGATGCGAACTGGGTAGTCGAGCATGCGTTGTCTGAACACCTCGAAATGCTGTTGAGCCAGGACCGTGGTCGGTGCCAGCACAGCCACTTGTTTTCCATCCATGACTGCTTTAAACGCGGCGCGCACCGCCACTTCGGTTTTGCCAAAACCGACGTCGCCACAGATTAACCGGTCCATCGATCGAGGACGTTCCATGTCAATCTTGGTATCGATGATTGCCCTCATTTGGTCCGGCGTTTCACGAAATGGGAATGAATGTTCGAATTCTGCCTGCCATTTTGTGTCCGGGGCGAATGCGTAGCCCGGATGCAATTGGCGCTCGGCTTGGACCGCGAGCATTTTCCCGGCGTAATCAAATATGGAAGCGGCCGCTTTTATTTTGGCGCGAGCCCATCTTCCATCGCCGAGTGAGCTGAGTGGCGGCGATTTTTTCCCCGCGCCAACATACCGGGAAACGAGATACGCCTGCTCGAGTGGAACATAGAGCTTCGCATCATCTGCAAACTCAAGCGCGAGAACTTCCTGCTGCTGTTGTAGCACAGACATCTTGTCTGTTGGGCCAGCGAGCATCTTGCTTGCTGAATCGGCAGGTGAGACGCGTGCCACCTCTGGCTCCAGCGCGCCCGCCGGTCGCGCCCTACCAATTTTCACGAGTCCAAGAAATCGCCCGATGCCGTGCTCGAGGTGCACGACGAGGTCGCCCTCGTTAAGCTCACTGAAATCAATCTGCGCGCGATTGCGGTCCGCACGACGCAAACGCCTGCGCGGATGGGCCGCGAATCGCCCAAATAATTCTGCGGCGGAGAGGACGACGAGATTGGCCGCGGGAAAACAAAATCCGCGAGCAAGAATGCCTTCGATAAAATCGCTGCCTTCAATCGCGCCAACCATGATCTCGCGAAATCGCTCGATCTCACCCTCAGTCTGAAAATAAATGACGATTTTCGCGTTATTGGCGCGCCACTCTTTTAAACGCTCGACAAACTGTGCGCGTTTCGCCTCGGCCAGCATCAGATCGCCGACCGCAAACTCGCCGATCTCGCAATCCTGGAATGCACCGCTAAAATCTTCCTGACCAGTCTCAATCCAGCCTTCGCTGATCTGAATGTGTGGAGGGCCGAGCTCCTGCGAGCCCGGCGTCGCATGAGCTCCGCCCTCCATCCCCGGTTCAAGATCAATTATGAGATCATTTGGAGCGACGTAATCGCGAACTCGACCGCTTTGATCGATCGAGAAGAGGCGATCTGATCCAACCGCGCCTCCGAGCAAAATATCAACCGAACCCAAATCGCGCACGGAGGTTTGAGTATCGATGTCGAACTCGCGCAGTGATTCGATCTGATCGCCGAAGAATTCCAGCCGCAACGGCAATGGCGCTTGCCACGAATAAAGATCGACAATGCCGCCGCGGACGGCGAACTGTCCCCGGGTAGTGACTTGGGCGGCGCGCTCATAACCGCTGGCGACAAGTCGCTTGAGAAGGTCTTCCATCTGCCCGGTGGCTCCGCGCCGGAGCTGAGTAAAAGCAGAGTGGAGTGTGTAACGCCCTGGTGCGGCTTGCTCGAGACTTGCCCGCGTTGCGACTATGGCGCGCGGACCGGTTCCGCGCCCGATTTGCATTAGGACTGCCAGCCGTTCCGCTACGATTTCCGGATCCGGCAAGACGTTTTCCGCTGCTGCAAACTCAGCTTCCGGAAGGAACAGCGCATCCGACCGCCAGTTAAGCAGGCTTTCATAGAACAATTCTTGAGAATGAACGCTGGGACAGAGGATCCAAATCGTAGAATCGGCGGTCTGCCGATCATCGGCTGGAGGCCGATGCCACGTGTGCGCGAGTATGGCGGCCAGAAATGGCTGAGCCGGCTGGATGACGTGTGAAAACTGCACGGGCCAGCGAGCATCTTGTATCGTGTGAAGTTTGCGCGCGATGGGTTCGCTTGCCGCGACACGTTCCAGAAGCTGTGCACCGATTGGTTTCTGCACCGCAAAGTTTACGCCAAATTTCGCGAGAGTTGTAGCCGGGCCTGCATTCTTGCGCCTTCGGCGATTTGTCTTGGCATCGTCTTCAGGAGAAGCCGATCCACCTTGCGCAAGGTGGAACGTGTTGTCGTCAACGCGTTGGCAAGCAACGGTCCGAAGGCTTTCGGGCCGAATTTTACAAGGCGCGGCCGATGGCCGTGGCAACTGCGCGGAGACGCGGAATGAGCTCGGCGAAAATTTCCGGCGTGAGCGCCTGGTTTCCGTCGCTCTTGGCCATCTCGGGAGAGTTGTGCACTTCAATCATGAGCGCGTCCGCACCGGCCGCGACGGCGGCCAGACACATCTGCGGAACAAATTCGCGCACACCCAGGGCGTGTGCCGGATCGACGATGACCGGTAGATGCGTTTTAGACTTCAAGATTGGAACAGCGCTCAGATCCAGCGTGTAGCGGGCTGCCGTCTCAAACGTTCGAATGCCGCGCTCGCAGAGGATTACGTTTGAATTGCCCTCGTTTAGGATGTATTCCGCGCTCATCATCAAATCGTAAATCGTCGCGCTGAATCCGCGCTTGAGGAGCACGGGAAGTCTGCTGCGCCCTACTTCTTTTAATAGGGAGAAGTTGTGCATGTTGCGGGTCCCAACCTGAAGACAGTCGGCGTACTTCTCGATCATCGAGAGATCGCGCGGATCCATGACTTCGGTGACAACAGGCAAGCCTGTTTTCGCGCGCGCTTCCGCGAGGAAACGAAGCCCTTCTTCACGCAACCCTTGAAAACTATATGGCGAAGTGCGCGGCTTAAACGCGCCGCCGCGCAAAATTTTTGCGCCTGATTCTTTCACAATCGCTGCGATCGCCTGAATCTGCTCCGGGCTTTCGACCGAACACGGTCCGCAAATCAGAACAACATTCTCATGTTCACCCAGACGCACGTCGCCTACTACGACTGAGGAAGCGCCGCGAGAGTCGCGCCCTGCAAGTTTGTAAGGTTTCAACACCGGGATGATCGCTTCCACGCCCGCCATCGCGGCAATCGGTTTCTCGCGAAGGAGGGCCTCAGGTCCGATTACGCCAATGATTACGCGCGACGCGCCGCGGCTGATTTGTGCCTCCAGCCCGAACTCACGTACACGCGTGATGATCCGCTGGATCTGCTCCTCGGTGGCGTTTGGTTGCGTGATAACGATCATATTCCTGGCACCGGAATAATCAGAATGCCGATACCAGGAATTTTCTGCAAGCCCAGATACTGCTTCCCCAAAAGATCCTAATCCGTGATCGTGACCGGTGTTCCGACTGAGACTGATTTAAAGAAATTTTCGGCCATGAATTCCGGCATACGGATGCAGCCGTGCGACGCCGGATAGCCTGGCAAATAACCTGCGTGCATACCCGTCCCCGACACGATGCGCATGAAGTACGGCATCGGCGTGCCTCTAAAATGAGCGCCTGGCGGTTTCGGATCTTTATTAATATCGACATTGGGCACGACTACGTTTCCCGCCGAATCGACGTAATCACCAAATAAACTGGAGACGTGGTCTTTGTCCTTTTGAATAATTTTGAAATGACCCAGTTGCGTGTTGAGTCCTTCGCGGCCGGTCGAAAGCTGTGAAACGCCAACCAGCACGCCACCTTTGTAAAAATATGCGCGCTGTTCTCCGAGGCTGATCTTCACCGACGGGCTTCCGCTTGCGTTGTCTCCATCCCAGTACGAGACGGTGTCGTGTGGGGGACCACCCTCAGCGTTTCCGTAAACGCCGCCCAAATACTGCGTCCTCGCGGAAAAGCGCGGATCCTCACCGCAACCGGCCACGAGGAAAAGCAGACCAATTGAGAGAGCTGCCAGGGAAATACGAAAGAGATTACGAGACATAAGGTTTCCGATGGCGTTCTTAATGCGCAACCTGCGCAAAAAGTCAAGCGAACGGGCTTTGCGCCCGCAAACGGTCGCGCGCGCTCGCCATCGTGGATTTATTATCTTAGGTACGGTGGTGGCCGGCGTAAGTCAGCCATCTTGGCTGATGCGTCACGCAGGCTTCCAGCCTGCGAGCGTCGGAGATCGACAAGCAAGATGCATGTCGGACGAAACAGGCTAGGAAGCCTGTGTTACTTGCACCATTGATCGACCCAATCGTTCACGGTTTTGTACCAGAGCTGGCTGTTCTGCGGCTTAAGCACCCAATGACCTTCGTCCGGGAAATACAACATCTTCGACGGCACCTTCAGCACTTGCAGCGTCGTGAATAGATCGAAACCTTGAGACACATCGAGTCGATAATCGTTTTGTCCGTGCACGACCAGGGTCGGCGTTTTGAAATTCGCCGCGTATTCGTGCGGTGACCATTTCCGGTAAACATCCCGTTTCTTCCATGGGGGACCGCCGAATTCCCAGTTTGCAAACCAAAGCTCCTCTGTCGTGCCGTACGCCGATTCCGCGTTAAACATGCCATCATGCGACACGATGCATTTGAAACGATTGGTGTGGCCTAACAACCAATTGGCCATGTAACCGCCGTAGCTCGCACCCAGCGCCGCTTCGCGGTTTTTGTCGATGAATGGGAATGTCTTCTCCACGTAATCGAGTCCCTTCATCACGTCGATATACGGTTTGCCGCCCCAATCCCCGCTGATCGAGTCGGTAAACTTCTGTCCGTAACCGGTCGAGCCGTGGAAATTAATCATCACCACCACGTAATTTGCGGTCGCGGCGAGCAACTCCGCGTTCCAGCGATACGTCCACGAATTTCCCCATGCTCCTTGCGGCCCGCCGTGTAGCAAAAACTTCAGCGGATATCTTTTGTTGGGATCAAATCCCGGAGGCTTGATCAAGAATCCCTGCACGTCGTCGTTGTTCGCGCCTTTGAACGTGAACGACTCCAACGGCTGCATGTCGATCTGTGACAACAACGCGTCATTCATGTGTGTTACAGCAGTCGGATTGGCATCGTGTCCCGTTGAAAGATCGAGTCGCCAAATCTCATTTGGTGCCTGAATTGACATACGTGTGAAGTACAGAATGCCGTTGTTAATCGTTAGATCATCGGCATGCAGGCCATCGTTCTCTGCAATTGTTGTCCAATTCGCGCCGACTGAAGTCGAAAAGAGCGGAGAAGTGCCACGTCGCTCTGCCGTGAAGACGATTTCACCTGTACGGGACGCCCAGCTGAAGCTTCCGATCGAATATTCAAAGCTTTGAGCGACTTCGCGCGTGTTCCCAGTTTGTCGATCTTGCACTAAGAAGCGCCATTTATCGGCTTCGAAGCCGGCGCGCGCTTGCGAACGCCAGGCGATATATTTTCCGTCCGGCGAATAGAGCGGCGTGGTGTCGGCGCCGGGACTGCTGGAAATTTTCTTTGGCGCGCCGCCGCTAATCGGCACGATGAAAATTTCGTTGTTCGTGCTCGTCGCTTCGACTTCGTCGATGTTGCTCGTGTACGCGACCTCCTGGCCGTCCGGCGAAATCGCATACATGTCCTGACCGCCTAACGAGAACGGTGGCACGTCGTGATCGCCTGGGGTGAGATCCCGTGGCACAGGCATCTTGCCTGTGGGGACACCGGGCGTCTCGCCTGGTGTTTGCGATTCGGCAGGCGAGACGCCCGCCTGCCTCACAGACAAGATGTCTGTGCTACGATCTGCACGCGCGTCCCCACTTAACACAAACAAATGGCTGCGCTTGAATTCGGTGAACGCGTTCCAATGCCGATAGAACAAGCGCGTGAAGATTTTCGCTTTTACTTTGCTTTTCTTCAGTTCTTCATCGCGCTTCTTGTTGCAGTCGTCGCTTGTCACGCCGGAGCCAGGCGGAGGCGGATTGCAATCCGGATAGACAGCCGACACAAAGACGATGTTCTTCCCGTCCGGCGACCAGATCGCGCCGTCGGCGCCGGTCGAGATTGATGTGACTTGATGCGGTTTCCCAACGAGCTGCCCCGCTTCCGGATCGAAATCGCACATCCAGACTTGCGTCGGATCGGTTGCTTTCGAGGTCCAGATCAAGCGCTTGCCATCAGGCGAAAAACGCGGCCGCTCCTCGTGATTCGGCGTTGGATTCAATCGATGCGATTCACCGCCGCTGGCCGGCACGATCCACAAATGCGAAATTTTCGTGTTCGCGGCCAGATCGACATCTTCGCAATCGAACACGACCCATTTGCCATCCGGTGAAGGCACAGGCGCGCCGACCCGCTTGAGTTTCATCATCTCTTCGAACCTGAATGGATGTTTTTGCGAAGCGGTCTGAGCAAACATTGAGCCCGCTAAGAGAACGAAAATGCCAATAAATATTTTCATGACTTGTGCGTTTCCTATCTTGTCATGTCGAGCGGAGTCGAGACATCTCTAAATCTTTCAGAAATAATTAGAGATTCCTCCACTTCAGTCGGAATGACACTAAACTGCAGGCATGGCTCAAGTAACAATCGAGACAATCAAGAACGGTCCTTACATCGTGACCGGCGAAGTGGAGTTGATCGACGCACACGGAAACAAATATCCAGTAGAAAAGCGGATGGCCCTCTGTCGCTGTGGCGCATCGACCGAAAAACCGTTCTGCGACGGCACACATTCCAAGATCGGCTTTCAAGCTGCCGAGAAAGCGGTGCCGGAATCGAAAGAATAGGCGCCGGACATTTATGCCATCCGAAGCGCTCACGGTTCAGGTCGAGCGCTGCATTTATTTAATTCGCGGCGAGAAAGTGATGCTGGACTACGACCTGGCAGTCCTTTATGGCGTACCGACAAAATCGCTTAACCTCGCGGTAAAACGAAACGCGGAGCGATTTCCGAACGATTTTATGTTTCGGCTTACGCAGGCCGAAGCAGAAGGTTTGAGGTTTCAAATTGGCACCTCAAATGAGATGGCGGCAAAGCAAACCTCGGGTTTGAGGTTTCAAACTGAAACCTCAAAGAGCCGCCGGGGTGGACGCCGTTACCTGCCATACGCCTTCACTGAGCAAGGTGTGGCAATGTTGTCGAGCGTATTACGCAGCCAACGCGCGGTGCAGGTGAACATCGCGATCATGCGCACGTTTGTGCGGTTGCGCGAAATGTTGCTTTCGAATGCCGATCTCGCACGTAAACTCGGAAGTATGATGCTCAATTTAAAGTCGTATTCGACGCAATTCGTGAGCTGATGACGCCAACTGAACCGCCAAGACGCCAGATTGGATTCCATTCTCATGATTAATAAAGCGGCGATTCTCACCGCGATTGCGTTATCGAGCTTCGTGCTCACTGCCCGCGCCGAAAAAATCTCTCTCGTTGGCGGTACAGTGATCAATCCCGCCGACGGCAAGGTCCTGCCGAATGCGACAGTGGTCATCGACGGCGACAAGATCGAACGGGTCACGATGGGCAAGCAGGATGCGGCGTCGCTGGGGAAACAAATTGATTGCGCAGGCAAATTCATTCTGCCGGGCTACATCGACACTCACATTCATTTCTTTCAATCTGGCGATCTGTTCACGCGACCGGACGGCGCCGATCTGAATAGCGTTCGCCCCTACAAGGACGAAGTCGCGTGGGTCAAGAGTCACTTGAACGATGTTTTCCCGCGCTATCTGCGCTGCGGCATTACCAGCGTGGTGGATGTTGGCGGGCCATTTTGGAATTTCGAGGTCCGCAAGACTGCAACTGCAACCGCCAAAGCACCGCGAGTCGCAGTCGCGGGGCCATTGATTTCCAGCGTCTCACGCGAAAAACTCGATCTTGGCGATCCGCCGATCGTCAAAATCGACACGCCGGATCAAGCGCGGCAGTTCGTGCGTAAACTGGCCGAACAAAAACCCGACCTGGTCAAGATTTGGTACATCGTCGACAAGGACCATCCGGTCGAAAGTTTCCGGCCAATCGTGCGCGCCACGATTGAAGAAAGTCATGCGCACAAGATTCGTGTCGCAGTGCATGCCACGGAATTGGAAACGGCACGGGCAGCTGTGGAAGAAGGCGCGGACGTGCTCGTCCACAGTGTGACCGACAAGCCAGTCGATGACGCGTTTGTAAAGCTACTGAAAGAGCGACACACGATTTTGTGTCCGACGCTTGTTGTCTTCGAGCGTTATGGCCGGACCTTTTCGCATCAGTTGAATCTGACTCCGGAGGAAAAAGCGTGGGGCAATCCGGAAGTGATCGCGTCGCTCGATGTCACCAAAATTCCGCCGGATAAATTGCCTGACCGAATCAAGAACGCCTTAGCTAAACCGAATGAAGCATTGGATCGCATCAAAAAAACCTACGATATCGCGCTACCGAATTTGAAAAGACTGCAAGATGCCGGCATCACGATTGCAGCGGGAACAGACGCAGGAAATATCGGCACAATTCATGGCCCTGCGCTTTTCCGCGAATTTCAGTTGATGAAAGAAGCCGGACTGACGCCAATGCAGATTCTTCAATGCACAACTGCAAACGCGGCGAAACTTTTCGGCGGCGACGTTGGCGCGCATATCGGCAAGATTGAAAACGGCTATTTCGCTGATCTT
>Ga0209161_10000507_pt1 | contig 31728 bp, 35 predicted proteins | sample GraSoiAngelo_155_FD_186169 | JGI IMG/M metagenome (GOLD analysis project Ga0209161, IMG submission 186169) | Grasslands soil microbial communities from the Angelo Coastal Reserve, California, USA - 14_1009_13_30cm (SPAdes) (version 2) | ecosystem: Environmental > Terrestrial > Soil > Grasslands... | reverse complement strand
ATTCCATTGAGCTAATTCGGTGGATTTGTGGAAGGTTAGATTCTAAGTGGGTGATTTCTTTGCGAATTCTCCGGAAATAGGGCCAGAACTCACCAGCCCCATACGTGTCGGGTACTTACCGAGCGAAGGGGACGAGCGATCGATTTGATTCTAGGAGCTTACCGGTCGAAGCGCGGCGAAGCGGGCACCTACAGGCCCGAGATCAGGCGTCCGGGTCGTTCTCAACCGTAGCGCCGGGCTTGGCAGGGAGCTTCACCGTGAAGGTGGAACCGACCCCGAGCTCGCTCTGGACGCCGATCGTTCCGCCGTGGCTCTCCACGATACCCAGGCTCACGGACAGTCCGAGACCGGTCCCGCTGACCTCGGGCTTGGTCGTGAAGAACGGCTCGAAGATACGGCCGAGGTGCTCCGGCGCGATGCCGGTGCCGGTGTCCGCCACCTCAACCCGCACCGTGTCGCCGCTGAACGACGACCGGAGCGTCAGGGAGCCGCCCCGCTCCTGCATGACGTAGACGGCGTTGTTGATGAGGTTCAGGAACACCTGCTTGATGCGCGGCACGTCGACCTCGACTGGCGGCAGGCCCTCGGCGTATTCCTCGTGCAGCGTGATCGAGTCGAAGGCGCCCTGGCGGCGCACCATCGCCAGCGTCTGCTCCAGGACTTGATTGAGGTCGGTGACCTGGGGAACGAACTCGCGCTGGCGGCTGAAGTGCAGGAGGTCGCGCACGATGTCGCGGGCGCGCCCGGCCTCTTCCTGGATCAGGTCGAGCTCTTCGCGCATCGGCTGACCGTGCGGCACCTGCTCGGCGAGGTACGAGGCGAAGCCGAGCACGCTGGTCAGCGGATTGTTGATCTCGTGAGCGATGTTGGCGGCGAGCTCGCCGATGGCCGCCAGCTTCGTGGACTGGATGAGCTGGGCCTGCGTGCGCTGGAGCTCGGCGTACTGCTGCTTCACGCCCTCGTAGAGACGCGAGTTCTCGCTCGCGACCGCCGCCTGGAGCGCGATGCCCTCCGCGAGCCGGAGCTCATCCGGCATGAAGCGGTGCTGCTCCTTCAGCCAGACGATCACGAAGCCGCCGATGTTCTCGCCCTTCCACCGCATCGGCTGGATGAGCAGCGACTTGTGCGGCACCAGCCGCGCCAGCGGCCGGTTGAATCGGGAATCGGCCTGGCTGTCCGGGGAGCAGATCGGCTGCGCCACCCGACGCCACTCGCTGGCCTGCGGGTTCAGCCCGATCAAGCTCTCGCCGTCGAGCGCTTGCAGCACGTCCTTGGGAACGCGGTAGCCGACGATCGGCAGGAAGCGGCCATCCTCGCTCTGGAGCCAGGCGCCGCCGGTGTCGGCGCCGAGGGCGCGCACCATCGCCCGGGTCGTCCGTCTCAAGATTTCGGTCAGCTCGAGCGTCGAGCTGGCGTCGTGGCTGACGGCCAGCAGCGTCTCGGTGTGCCGCAGCCGTTCCTGCGTCTGCTCGTAGAGCCTGGCGTTGCGAATCGCCGCCGACGCCGACGTCGCGAGCGCCTCGCCCAACGCCTGCTCCTCCGGCGTGAACTCGTGACGCTGCCGGTAGAGGATCGTGAGGACGCCCACCAGCTCGCTCTCGAGGAAGAGGGGGAGCCCCAGGTAGGACACGAGCTGTTCGCCCTCGAGCCACTCCGTGTACTTGACGCGCGGCTGCGCCGCGATGTCGCTGTACGACACCAGCTTCTGATGCTTGACGATCCAGCCGAGGTATCCGTCGCCGTCCTCGACGCCGTGCTCCTCGACCTCCATGGGCGCCCGGGTGACGCCGGCCTGGGCGTGGAGGCGGAAGACGCCCGGGGCCTCGTCCCGGATGAGGATCCGGGCCACGTCGGCGCCGAACCGGCTGCGCACGAGCTCGGCGAGCCGGTGGAGCACCTCGGAGACCTGGAGCGTCTCGGTGAGCAGGCGCCCCGACTCCACGAGGCTCTCCTGCTCGGCGGCGCGGCGCATCACGCCCTCGTAGAGCCGCGCGTTCTCGACGGCGATCGCGACCTGGTCGGCCACGATCTTCAACAACTGCTCCTCGTCGGCCTTCGCGCCCGGCGGCAGCACGTGGCGCGCGATCATCACGCCGAGCTGCCGGCCGCGCACGTTGAGGGGCAGCGTCCACTCGACCTCGGTCCAGTCGTCGGCCGTCGCGGCGCCGGTGCCGGCCAGGACACTGCGCGGCTGCGCGCTCGCCTCGCTGTTGACCGTGACGTTGACGCCGGGCGGCTCGCTCAGCTCGACGCGGAGGCTGGACGTCCCGATCGACTGCGCGAGGCCCCCCAGCAGCTTCTCGAGCATCCCCGCCACCCCCATCTCGGAGGTGATGTCCTGCAGCGAGCGGTGCAGGTCCTCGAGCTGCGAGGCCCGCCGCACGAAGTGCTGGTTCAGCCGCTTGAGCTCTTCGACCTGGTTGAGCAGGCGGTAGACGAGCCGCTGGTTGAGCTCGCGGAGATAGACGCCCTCGTCGCGGCCTTCGACCCGCTCGCGCTTGCCACCCAGGAACTCCGCCACCTGGCGTGGGAAGGCGTCGACGTCGATGGGCTTCTGGATGTAGCCGTCGCAGCCGGCCACGAGGGTCCGCTGGCGATCGCCTTGCATCGCATACGCCGTCACCGCGATGACCGGCGTCGCGGCGAGGTTCGGAAACGATTTCAGGATCGCGACGATCTCGTACCCGTCCACGCCCGGCAGGTTGATGTCGAGCAGGATCAGCGCCGGCTCTTCGCGAATCGCGGCCTCGATCCCGGTCAGGCCGTCCTCGGCGTCCACGATGGCGTAGCCGGCCGCCTCCAGGACCGCCCGCACGAGCATACGGTTCTCGCGGTTGTCCTCGATGTAGAGGATCTTCACCTTCTGATCGGTTGGCCGTCCCGGCATTCGACCCTTTCTCCTAGATCAAGGGTAGCGTGAAATGGAACGTAGACCCCTGATTCTCGCGACTCTCGGCCCAGACCCGGCCGCCGTGCAGCTCCACGAACTTTTTGCTGATGGCGAGCCCGAGCCCGGTGCCCCCGGCCCCGCGGGCGACCGGGTTGTCGAGCTGCTGGAAGGGCTCGAACAGGCGCGCCAGGTCGTCCTCACGGATGCCGACGCCCGTGTCGGCGACGCTCACCCGCACCGCCTCCCCCTCGGCCACGACGCTGACTAGCACCCGGCCCTGCGTGGTGAACTTCACCGCGTTGGATAAAAGGTTCAGGAGGATCTGCTTGACCTTCGTGCGGTCGGCCGCGAGCGGCGGCAGCTCGAGCGGCACGTTCTTCTCGAGCTTCAGCTGCTTGCCGCGGGCGAGCGGCATCGACGACTCGAGGCACTCGTCGATCAGCTCGTGCAGGTCGATCTCCTCGGAGATCATCTCGAGCTTGCCGGCCTCGATGCGCGAGAAGTCGAGGATCCCGTTGATGAGTTGGAGCAGGTGGCTGCCGCTGTTGTGGACCGAGCGGATATACGTCTCCTGCCGCTCGGTCAGCTCGCCGTCGAGCCGGTTCAGCAGCACCTTCGAGAAACCGATGATCGAATTGAGCGGCGTCCGGAGCTCGTGGGACATGCTGGCCAGGAACTGGGACTTGAGCCGGCTTGCCTGCATCAGCTGGGCGTTCGAGCCCGAGAGCTCCTCGTACAGCCGCGCGTTCTCGAGCGAGATCGCCACCTGGTTGGCCAGGACGGCGAGCACCTCGAGCTCCTGCTCGTCGAAGATGTCGCCGGAGAGCTTCTCGCCGACCAGGAGGATGCCGGTGAGCTTGCCCTCGATCTTCAGCGGCACGATCAACGCCGCCTTGATCTCGTCGAGCTCGCTCTCGGCCGCCTCGAAGTAGGCGGAGATCTCGGGGTTCAGCTTGACCTCTTCCTTGACCAGCACGCGCCCGGTCTGGTTCAGCCACAGCACGATCGGGCTGTCGACCGGGATCGCGTTGGCCCCGGCGCCCTCCCCGGCGATCGCGTCCTCCCGAAAGACCGCGAACGCGCTGCGCTGCGGGTCGTAGATCATCAGCACGCAGTGCGTGAGGGGCACGCCGCGGACGAGCCCGTGGACGAGTGTCTCCATGAGCCGCCCGAAGTCGAGGATCGCGCCCATCCGCTTGCTCAAGTCCAGGAGTGTCTCGTAGCAGCCGCGCCGGCGGCTGAACATGAGCTGCTCGATGCGCTCTTCCAGCCGCTGGCCGAGCGGGCTCACCAGCAGCGTCATCACGAAGCCCAGCGGCAGGATGATCCAGAGCGGGTTGACCTGATCCCAGTCGGCGTACTGCTCGGCCATGACCAGGGCGGAAGTGAGCACGCCCCACAGCAACAGGTAGATCGCGGACTTCTTGACCGCCACGTTCACGTCGAAGAGGCGGTAGCGGACGATCGACGTGCCCAGCATCAGGGCGAAGATCATGTTCGCCGGAATGCCCATCGGGTACACGAGGTCCGTGGCCGGGACGAAGCGCACCAGGATGAACCGCGCGAAGTCGATGACACCGCCGATGAGGCTGACGAGCGTACCGAGCAGGATCAGCGTCGCGCGGTTGCGCCGGAAGCTCGACTCGACGTCCTTGTACACCCGGACCAGGTGCATGAGGCCGTAGATCAGGAAGAAGTTGAAGTAGATGAAGAACGGCGTGTACAGGATGCCGGTGGCCGGCGCCCAGCCCCAGTAGGTCGTCTTCACCCCGCCCATGAAGAACGCCGTGCCGCTCAGGTTGATGATGCTGAAGACGATCGCCAGCGCGTACGCGGCGGCCAGCGAGCGGCGATGGCGCGTCGTGCTCTCGAGGAAGATCAGGACGAAGTGATAGTAGAAGGCCGGGAGGACGATGACCCCGCTGTGAATGACGACTTCCCAGAACACCGCGGTCACCTCGTCCGGCGAGCGCCGCAGCATGAAGACGCCGAAGTTCCATGCCGCCATGCCGCCCACGAAGTAGGCGAACAGGCGGTTCAGGCGGCTCTCCGGGTTGCGGAACAGCGTGATCCCGGCGAGGGAGACGTTCAGGAGCAGCGCGAAGAGCGGGAGGAGGTTATGAAGGGTCAAGCGTGTCTCCCCCGGCGCCCTCGAGAGGGAGATGGATCCGGTCCTTCCGACGCTGCTCCACGATCTCGTCCTTCAGGATGCCGAAGACGAACATGTCCCAGCACTGGCCGTCCTGAAATCCTGCCTTCCGGAGGACGCCCTCCTGCCGGAAGCCGTTGCGCCGGAGCGAGTTGGCGCTCAAACGGTTGTACTCGTACACCTTGGCTTCGATGCGCCGGAGCCCCAGCACATCGACCCCATAGTACGAGATGAGCTTGCCCGCCTCCACGCCGAATCCGCGGCGAATCGCCCGCCGATCGGTCAGCATGACCTCGAGGAACGCGTAGCCGTCCAGGAGGTGGATGTCGAAGAGCCTCGCCACGCCGATCGGGCGGTCCCATCCGAGATTGGCTTCGATGATCAGCACGACCTGCGTGGTGTCGGTGAGGCAGGCTTCGTAGAACGAGGGATCCTTGTCGTAGACGTGCTTGTAGGTGTTCAGGAACTGGCTGCCGACCATGCGCTCGGTGACCGGATCCTCCGCCCACTCCGAGAGATGCTCGAGGTCGGCGGGGCGCATCGTCCGGAGGTAGACCCGCGTGCCCTGGGAGACCACCCCCGCGCGGCGCGTCCTCCCGTCGGCCGGGTGCGACGACACAGGCGGTTCGTTCACAGCGTTCATTCCCCCAGCCGTCCTGCGTTAGTCGAAGCTGATCTCGACCCGCACCGTCGCGTCGCCGAGCGCGCGCTCGTCCGGGCGCACCGGGATCGGCGTGCCGTGGTCGCTCTGGTACACCGCGATGTGGTCGAACTTGAACGGCCGCCGGAACTTGCCGGTAAATTTGGCCGGGGTCTGGTCCAGGTCGAAGCCCGGCAACGCCTTGTCGGGCGTAAAGCTGGCTCCGGGCAGGATGTCGATGATCAGGCCCTCGGGGTCAGCCGCCGCGATGTCCCCGGCAAACGTCCCGTACATGATTACGAACTCGGCCGCGTCGGCCAGGTTGGTCGCGTTCGTGTTGACAACCACCCAGAACTCACCGCTGATGCTGCCAGTGAGGTTGCTGAGGTCGATCTGACTTCTGCCTATCGCCACCACCGTGCAGCGCCGAGCCAGCCGAATGCCGAGCGGCTCGAGCGCCAACTTCGCATACTCCAGCAGATCTTCTTGGCAGAGCGGCGTTCCCAGCTCCGCCTTCCCTTCGAGCGCGGACTCGGCGATGCGGAAGTCGCCGGTAATCGTCGCGTGCTCGGTCAGCTCGTACAGAACCGCGTTCTTGTGAAGGGAGCCGCCGGGATGCCCGGCCTCGCTGGTCCCGAACGTCGAGACGAGCGCCGCGAGCAGCACGAGGAGCGAACCAGCACCTCTCGTCATGACATCGCACTCCTTGTCAGTGGCCGCATGATCCGGGGTGGATCCCCGGCCCTCCCCTCGCGCACGTGTCGCGCGCTCATCGCGCCCGGCACCACGCGAGGTGACTCAGGTCCGACAAGAAGGTGTCGCGAGCCTCGAGGACTTCGAACCCGGCGCGCCCGAGCGCGTCGTGGAATTCGGCGGTGCTGAGGTAGCGGTGCTCGCAGTCGCGGAAGCGCTCGAAGAGCGCCGTCGGCAAGAGCCAGCGCAGGGCGCGCACGGCGGCGCCGAGCCCCTCGGCGGCCCACAGCTCACGGAACGTCCGGATCACGCTCGCCGGCCGCCCGTAGGTCAGGAACACGGCGTGCCCGCCCGCCCGGAGCGCGCTCCGGCAACCCTCCAGCAGCGCCGCGGGTTGGGGATGCCAGTAGAGCGTGTGCATGCTCACCAGCACGTCGAAGTTCCCCGCGCCCGGCACGGGATCCCGCGAGATGTCGAGGTGCTGAAAGGTCAGGGTCGCGCGGCGTTCCGCCGTCTTCTCACGCGCGATCTCGACCAGATGCCGGACGCCGTCGATCCCGACGACCGAGTACCCCTCGCGGGCGAGCCGGATGCTGATGTTGCCGATCCCGCACGCGACGTCGAGCACGCGGACGGAGCGGGGCGTGGCCTCGACGGGGACCGAGCGGCCGACGAACCCCACGACCTCCTCGACCATCGCCTCGTAGGCAGGGAAGCGCGTGACGACTGCGTCGTACGTGACGCCATACGTGACGGCGATCATGTGCTCCATCGCTTCCCGAACCGTCATTCGAGCCCCCGCCTTCTCCTTCGGCGCGCCCGCGGCGACGCCGGTGAGAGGCTGCGGTGAGTACGGCGCGTCCTGATCCACTTAGATCTCGGTCCTCTTCCTCGCCCACACCAGGAGGCTGGCGCCCGCGAGAAACGTCCGGCGCATCTCCAGCACCGTGAACCCCGCCCGCCGGACGTGCGCCGAGAACGCGTCTTCGGTCCAGTAGTGCGGCCCGATCCGAATGCGGACCGCCTCGAAGATCGAGTTGGGCAGCACCCACAGAAGACAGTGGAGCGCGGCCCGCCACCCGTCGCGCCGAGCGACTTCTCGCAGCGTCGACCAGCATCCGACCAGCCGCGTGTGGTTCACGAACACGGCATGGCCGCCGGGCTTGAGCACCCGGTAGGCCTCCTGCAGCAACTTTTCGGGCGCCGGGTGCACGTACAGGGAGTGGATGTTGACGACCTGGTCGAAGGCGCCGTCGCGGAACGTGTTGCCCCGAGTCAGGTCGCCGTGTCGGAACCCGAGATTCGACAGGTGACGCGCCCGGCGCTTTTCTTTCGCGACTTCGACCAGCGCGCCGTAGGAATCGAGCCCGGTGACGGTGAATCCGGCCTCGGCGAGCGCGCACGTGAAGTTGCCGGGCCCACACGCGACCTCCAGCACCCGGACGTCGCGACGGTCGCCGCACGACGGCGAACCCGCCTCGACCAGCTGCCGGACCTCGGTCTGGAGTCGCTGGTAGGGCGTGAAGCGTTCGTAGACGTAGTCGTAGACGACACCGTAGGCGACCGAGAGCATCCGGTCCAATCCCCAACGGATCGCGCCGACCGCCGAGCCCATGGTAATCCTCGTACCCCGCGTGTGCGCCGCGGGCGCCATCGACGACACGATGCGCGCCTCCTAGGCTTTGCTCGCGAGGACCTTGTCGACCGCCCCGCGAAGCTCTGACGGCGTGAACGGCTTCAAGAGGATATAGTCGAAGCCGAGGCGGGTCGCCTCGTTGATGATATCCGGCGTGCCGTGCGCCGTCATGAGCATGCACGCCATGCGGGGGCGAGCCTGGCGTGCTTGTTCCAGCACGTCGAACCCGTTCATCCCGGGCATCTTGTAGTCGACCACCAGCAAGTCGAACGGCTCCTTACGAACCAGGTCCACCGCCGTCTCGCCCCGGTTCGCCGCCTTGATCGAGTAGCCGAGAGCCTGGAGCACGTTCACGCAGAGAATGACGACCGGGCCGGCGTCGTCGACGACCAGGATCTTCGGTTTCACCGAATCGATCACAGGCCCTCCATCGAAGGTTGAACGCCGGCGCTGGCCGCCGGCACGGACCGCAAGTCGAGGTGGTGGCTGATCTGCTCCAGGCGCGCCAGCGGGATCGTGCTGAAGGCGTCGGCGGCCCTCGGATCGAACTGCGTGCCGGAGCCGCGCAGGATTTCGTCCATCGCCGTCGGCAGCGGTCGCTTGCTCCGATAAGGGCGGTCGGACGTCATCGCGTCGAACGCGTCGGCCACCGTCACGACGCGGGCGATGAGGGGGATGTCGTCGCCCTTGAGGCCGTCCGGATAGCCTTTGCCGTCGTAGCGTTCGTGGTGATGACGCACCGCTTTAGCCTCGCACGACAGAAACCGCAGTGGCTTCAGAATCTTGTCGCCGACCACCGGATGCGTGCGGATCAGCTCGAACTCTTCTTCGGTCAGCTGTCGCGGCTTGCGGAGGATGTTGTCCATGATGGCGAGCTTGCCGAGGTCGTGCAGCATCCCGGCGCGGCTCATCAGGACCACCTCGGCGGGCGGCACGCCCATGACCATGGCGAGCTCGCCGGAATAGAGCGACACGCGCGCCGAGTGGCCCTTGAGGTACGGATCCTTGGACTCCAGCGCAATGACGAACGACGAGATGGTGTCGATCAGGTTCTTTTCGAGGTTCTCGCGCAGGAGGATCTTCTGGAGCGCGACCGCGGTGGTCTGCGCGTAACCGAGCAAGAGCGCCTTCTCGTCGGGCAGGAAGGCGCCGTTCTCGCCGCCCCGGCCCATGCAGAGGATCCCCATCGCGTCGCCGACCCCGGGCACCAGCGCGGCGAGAGCTTCGAAGTTGTGCTCTCGCTTCGTCAACGTGAACGTCTCCTGGCCGCCGGTCTTGACGACGTCGCCGAACGAGGCCTGCAGCAGCGTCACGATCTGGCCGACGAGGCCGGGCTCGCCCCGGCGGCTGGCATTGAACTGGCCGGCCTGGTCTCGCAGCAGCATGACCGCGCCGTCGCAGCGGAGGCTCTGCATCGTCTGCTCGAGAACCTTTTCGACGAAGACGCTCGGCTCGAGCCCCTGCAGCGCGATCTCGCCGATGCGCGAGAGCACTTCGACACCGGTCTGGCGCCGCGACAGCTCCTCCGTCAGTCCCGCGGGATAGTTGACGTTCCCGTTGCCGTCGGCCCGATCCCGCCGCAGGCGCGTGATGAGATCACGCACCTCGGTGACCGAGAACGGCTTCGGCAGGTAGTCGTACGCGCCGTGGCGCAGCCCGAACACCGCCGAGTTGACGGACGGCACGCCGGTGATCAGCACGACCGGCGTCCCCGGCTGCTTGCCCTTGACGGCGCGGAGCAGGTCGAGGCCGCTCAGACCCGGCATCTTGATGTCGGACACCACGAGGTCGAACGGATCGTCGCCCAGCTGCTCGAGCGCCTGCTCCGCGGTCCCCGCGGTCGTGACCTGGCACTGGTTCGAGGAGAACGCCGAGGCCAGGAAGCGGAGCACCGAGGCGTTGTCGTCGACCAGGAGGACGCGCAGGCTCTCGACGGCCGCGCCGCCCTTGGTTTCCGTCTGTGAATCAGTCTTGGTCGTCACAGGCGCCCTCTACTTTGTCGCGCCGAGCTGGCTGAGGAACTCCAGCCATTGCCGGGACAGCCCATCCTTCGGGAAGCTGAGCGACTCGAGCACCGGGTGGTCGTCGTTGACCTGAGGCGCGGCCGGCTTCGCCGGCGCGACCGGCACCGCCGCCGCAACCGGCTCAGCGGGCGCAACCGGCAGAGCGGGCGTGACCTGCACGAAGGGCTCCTCGATCGCCGGCGCCACCGACGCGGGCGGGGCCGGAGTCTCGATGCTGCCCTTGCTCGCCTGCGCGAAGAAGTAGGGGCGGCCGGCCGGCGCCTGAGGCTTCGCCCACACGGGGTGAGCGGGGGCCGGCGCCGGAACGATTGGCTCGGGTTCGACCGAGGCCTCGATGCGGACGGACGGCTCGGGGCTCACGGCTTCGAGGGCGGACTCGATCGGCATCGTCTCCACGAGCAGCTCGCTCACAGGCTCTGGCACACGCGCCGCCGCGACCTCGGCATGGACGGTGACCGTCTCGGCCTCGGTGCCGATGACGAAGGCCGGTCGTACGATTTCTTCCATCACGGCCTCGATCACGGAATGGGACGCGCCGTTGAGCGGAGCTTCGAGCACGAACGGAAGCGCGGCCGGAGCGGGCGCGCTGGTCACGATCTCGACCGGCGGCTCCACCATCACCGGCGGCTCGACCTTCACCGGCGCCTCGACCTCGACGGGCTGCTCCACCATCACCGGCGGCTCCACGTTCGCGGGTGGCTCAGCGGGAGCCGCGGCGGCGAACTGGAGAACCAGCGGCTCACGAACTGGCGGGGCCGCGACCGGCGCGACTACCGGTGGCGCCGCGGGAACCTGAGCGACGGGCGCCGTGATCGGCGCCGGGACGACCGGCGTGACCGGAGCGGCGGCTTCCATGATCAGCGGAGCGAGCGCCGCAACGAGGGCGGCCGCCGCCATCACCGGTGCGGCAGCTGCGACCACCGGCACGGCAGCCGCGACGACCGGCGCAACGGGCGCCGCGGGAGACGGCGCGACGGCCTCGGCGGCGAGGACCCCTGACGTCGACTTGCGGAGTCGCTCGACGAGATCGAAGTAGACGGCGGACGCGCCGTTCATCTCGAAGTGACGGAACTCGAGGCAGTCGATCTCGACGACGCTGAGCTGCTTGATCCGTCTCAGGAACGAGTCGGTGATCCGCTCGACGATGAACAGGATCCGCGGTGGTCTGGCGGCGGAGAGCTGCGCCATCGGATAGAGGCGACGAATGGTGTCGGGATACTCGAGACACCAGGAGTAGGCATCCATGACCCGGATGAGGAGGCCTTCGTCAGCGGTGAAGTCGAGGGCGATCAGCACGAGCGATCCCCTGGTGTCGAGCCCTACGAGGTCGATAGCCGCCTGGCCCAGCAGCAAGCGCGAGTCCACGATCTTCAAGCCGGGCTCGATGCCCTCGACATTCTCGGCCACCAGCTTCTCCAAGTCGCCGATGTCCTTGACCTCGAGCTTCCGAAACGTGGGTCTCATCGTTATCTCCCCTGACCTCTCGGCTGCGAGCCTCGCTCCTGAACACAGCAAACGAGGGACCAAGGGTATGCACAGGAATAAATATAAGCGGAATATGGAGATTTTCGATTTCCGGCTCGGCGCTCTAATGGCTGATTAGTTGCCAAGATTTCTTCGGTCTAGCGAGAGGCATTCCGGAAAGCATTTACTTTCACACACTTGGGGTTTCCCGGAAGCCAGGATCGCGCGTGGCGAAGAACTCACCACTGGCGATGGACTGGTCGGGAAGGTCACTCCTCCATCAGCTTCTTACGGAGGGTCTGACGGGATATCCCAAGGATTTTCGCGGCTTTGCTCTTGTTCGACTCCACGCGTTGCATGATCTGGCCGATGTAGGCACGCTCGACCTCGGCGAGCGTTCGAGGCTCCTCGCCGGAGGACTCCGTGACAACCTGTTGCCGGACTTGGGTGGCAAACTGCACCGGCAGGTGCTGGGGCTCGATGGTCTCCGTGCTGCCGAGAATGACCAGACGCTCGATCAGATTCCGGAGCTCCCTGACGTTCCCGGGCCACTGATAGCCGGCCATCAGACGCTCCGCGTCCGGTGTGAAGCCCTTGATGGACTTGTGGAAGCGCGTGTTCGCGTCGAGGACGAAGTGGCGGGCCAGCGGGAGCACGTCGTCCCGCCGTTCGCGGAGCGGCGGGATGTGGATCGGGATCACGTTGAGCCGGTAGAACAGGTCCTCGCGGAACTGGCCGTCCTTCACGCGCGCCTCGAGCGGGCGGTTGGTCGCGGCGATGATCCGGAGGTCCACCTTGATGTCGCGCGTCCCGCCGACGCGCCTGAGGACACGCTCCTGCAGGACGCGGAGGAACTTCGCCTGGCTGTTGAGCGACATCTCGCTGACCTCGTCGAGGAACAGCGTGCCGCGGTCGGCCAGCTCCATCAGGCCCTTCTTCGCGGCCTTGGCGTCGGTGAACGCCCCCTTCTCGTGGCCGAACAGCTCGCTCTCGAACAGCGTCTCGGTGATGGCGGCGCAGTTGACTTCCATGAACGGGAAATCGCGGCGTGCGCTCTCGTAGTGCAGCCCGCGCGCGACCAGCTCTTTGCCGGTGCCGCTCTCGCCGTGGATCAGGATCGTCGCCGCCTCGCTTCGCGCGAGCTTGCCGATCAGCTCACGCAGGCGGCGCGTGCCGTCGGAGTCGCCGATGAGCTGGTCGACCCGGTATTCCTTTTCCTGAAGCCGGTGCAGGCGCTGGATCTCACGGCGGGCCCGAACCTCTTCGAGCGCCCGGGCCACCGCGAGCTTGAGCTTGTCGAGGTGCTCGAAGGGCTTCTCGAGATAGTCGGTGGCGCCGGACTTCATCGCCTCTACCGCGCTCTGGATCTGGCCGAACCCGGTGATGATGATGACCGCGGTCTCCGGGTGCTTGCCCCTGAGGGCTCGGAGCACCTCGATGCCATCCATGTCAGGAAGCCTCAGGTCGAGGAGGACCAGATCGGGGCTCACCTCGTCGGCGGTCTGGAGCCCGTCTTTACCGGTGCCAACGCCGTGGACCTCGATCTGATCGCCTGCCAGCACGCGCGAACAGAGCGTGCGGATGTTCCGTTCATCGTCCACGACCAGGATATTGTCCATATTGGCTAAAGTAGCTGATCCGCCGGGTACTTCGTCCAATTTCTTACCACCTGGAAGCGCCCCTGTCAGTCGTGTCCAAGCGCCGTCAGACCCCCACCGCAGGGACCGCCGGGTTTCCGGTTACTTCATTACCAGCGATCGGGGATTTCAGTGGTGGCAGGTGACGCAGTCGAGCGGGGCCTTGGCTCCGCGTGTCGCGTTCTGCTCACGGTGGCACTCGATGCACCAGCCCATCGTGAGAGCCCGAGACGGCGGTTTGAATCCGACGAGGACCTGCAGATCGTGGAGCAATGCCGGTCCGGTGTCGGCCCCGACGACGCGCATGCGCTCGATGGGGCCGTGGCAGGTCTGGCACGCGATGGGAAAGCGCACGTGCGGCGCGTGAGGGAAGAACGTGAACTCCGGCATCTTGAAGACGCGCACCCACGGGATCGGCTGGCCGCGCCGCGCGAAGTCGTGGAGCTTGGCGATCTCTGGATTGTCCTGGGCGCCGATGATCTTGTGGCAGCCCATGCATCGTTCGACCGAGGGAAGCCCCGCGTACTCCGAGCGCCGCGCATCGGCGTGGCAGTACTGGCACGCGATCTGGAACGAGCCGGCGTGGATCACGTGGTTGAAGAAGATCGGCTGACGCGGCGCGCGCGGCGCCGTGACCAGCGGCTGCGTCATCTCGGGGCGGAACGGCGGCGAGGCGATCTCGCGCAGATGCAGGACGACCTGGCGAGCTTGCGCGTCGCTGAGAAATCCAGCGAACGGCGGCATCGTGGGCGCGAGCCCTTCGGCGGCTCCTCCCCGCAGCACGATCGAGAGCAGGAACGCATCGGGGAGCGCGTTCATGAGCCGGCCGTCGGTCAGATCCGCTGGCTTCGTCGCGAACCCGGCGGCCGAGGCGCCGTCGCCGCGTCCCCGCTCGCCGTGGCACACGGCGCAGTGGCGGGCGTAGAGCGCGCGCCCGGCTTCGAGATCGCGGACGGCCGCCGCCGCGGGCGGCGCGGGCGGAAAGCGCGGACCGACGGCGATCCAGACGACGCAGCTCGAGAGGATCAGCGCGACGGCGAGCGCGTGGAGGGTACGGCGCCCTCTCACATTATTCCCTGATCAGCTGCTCCCGGCGCCGGAGGTAGCCGTGACGAACCGCGCTGTACATGTCGATGACGCTCTCCTCGAATCCCTGGAACAGCTCGAGGTTCAACGCCCGGTCGTTGACCGTCTCTCCGATCTTCATGCTGAGACGGACCCAGAGGAACGGCAGCACATACGAGAGCGGATCCATGACGCCGTCGACGGCCTTGCCGATCCCGTCGCGCACGGTCAGCGGCTCCATGAACGGCAGGATGAGAAAGGGCCCGGGCCCCACGCCCCAGACGCCGAGGGTTTGTCCGAAGTCCTCTCGACTCTTCTCGATCCCCCAGTACTTCGCCGCGTCGAACAGCCCGCCGATGCCGGCCGTGCTGTTGATCAGGAAGCGCGAGATCTCGCGGCCGGCGCCGCCAAACTTCCCCTGGAGCAGGCTGTTGACGGCCCGCGGCACGAAGCTGATGTTATCGAAGCCGTTCGCGATCAGGATTTGGAACGGTTCGGGCATGATCACGTTGTAGACCTGCGCGGCCGGCTTCAGCGCGTAGCGGTCCAGCTTCCGGTTGAACTCGAACATCGTCTCGTTGAACCGCTCCCAGGGGTCGAACTCCTCCTCCGGCTCGTTCACGCTGGTGGTGTCGACCTTCTCCTGGGGCGAGCGCTGGCTCTGCGCGAGCATGAGCTGATCGCCGCCCTCGCCCATGTCGTCACTGAGGGACGGCAGGGTGGAGTCGATCTCGGGAGCGTCCTCGGGCGTCTTCGCGTCGGCCGCGACCACCGGCTCGGCCGGCGTGGGCTCCGGCTCGGCGGCCTCCGGCGGAGTGAGCGACTGGGAGACGGTGAGAAACGGGGCATCCGATCGGAAAGCGGCCGAGAGCGTGCCACACCCACCGAGCGCAACCGCCGCGACCCCGACGATGAAGAACCGACGCACGAAGAGCCTATTCCCTCCGATCAGATCGTATCTCCGACGCCGCGGATGCGCTCGCGAGTCACCACACTATATAGCGAGATTCGGGCGACGCAATCGACAGAATTTGCCGGGGGCGAGCCCGCGCGAAGTTTTTCGCCGTCCGTATTGTGTCGGACGCCGCTCCTGGCGTATGGTGGTCAAGCGTGATCACCACCGAGCACCCTGACGATCCTTCCCACTGAGGAGACGATGTGAGCCGCAGCCGACCCCGCGAATTCTTCTGTGGTGTGGTGTCCGAGTCCGTGCAGATCCGCCTTCGCCGCCCGGGCGGCTTTGGACGCCCCCAGGGCTATTTCGTGCAGTGCAACCAGACCGATTGCCAGTACGTCGACGAGAACAAGCCGCCCTGCCCGCTGACGACGGCGCTGTTCGCCGACGAGATCAAGGCGGCCGACGAAGCGCGCGCTCAGCGAGCCGAGTAGGCTCAGCGCGGTCGCAGCACCACCGTCGTGAGGGTCCCCAGGTACTGCCGGGCGACCCGCAGCACGTCGGACGGCGTCACCGCCTCGACGGCCCGCCGATAGCGCTCGGGATAGTCGGCCCCCACTCCTTCGATCTCGTAGAAGGCCAGGTACCACGCTCGGCGCTCGTTCGTCCGTCGGTCCATCGCGTAGCGACCGAGCAGATAGCCCTTGGCCCGGTCGAGCTCGTCGGCGCCGACCAGATCCTGGCGAACCCGCTCGACCTCCCGGAGAAGCGCCTCTTCCGCCTTGGTCGCGTTCTCGGGCGCGGTCCCCAGGTAGAGGACGATCGCGCCCGGGTCGACCACCGGATCGTAGTAGGCGGCAGCCGTGTAGGCGAGACCGCGCTTGTCCCTCAGCTCGACGAAGAGGCGTCCCGCCATGCCGCCGCCGAGGGCGGTCGACAGAACCTTGACCGCGGCGCCGTCGGGATGGCCGAGGGGCGGCGCGAGGGCGCCGACCAGGATCTGCGTTTGCTGCGCCGGCTGCTCGAAGACCCGGCGTTCGCCGCTGTTCCCCGGCACCGACCGCACCGGTTCCGTGACGGGCGCGCCGCGCGGCAGTGCGCCGAATAGTCGGCGCGCTTCGGCGCGGACCGCGGCCACCGAGACCTGCCCGCTCACCGCGAGTGTCATCCGCTCCGGCTGGTAGAACCGCCGATACCACGCGACGAGGGCGGCGTGGTCGATGCGCGCCAGGGACTCCGGCGTGCCGAGCCCGGGGATCGCGTATGGGTGCGCGCCGTAGAGCGCCGCGTAGAACTCGTCGAACGCGCGCGCCGGGGCGTTGTCGCGGCGCTTCTGGATCCGGCCCACGAGCCAGTCACGCTCGCCGTCGACTTCTCCGGGGGAGAGCTTCGGCTCGAGCGCCAGCTCGGCGGTGAACCCGAGCAGCTCGCGCCAGAAGCGCGCCAGCGCCGTCGCGCTGATCTCGGAGTCGTCCACGTCGCCCTTCGCGCTGAGCTTGCCGCCAAGGCCCGCGATCGCCTCCGCGAGCTCCGACCCGCTGCGCCGGGCGGTGCCGCGGACCATTACCGCGTGCACGAAGTTCGAGATCCCGGCGTTGGTCGGATCCTCCCACCGCGTGCCCATCTTGACGAGCAGCGACACGGCGACCACCGGCGCGATCGGATTCTCGCGCACCAGGATCGTGAAGCCGTTGTCGAGGCGCTCGCGGGTCTCCTGTGCCGCGGCCGGCGCGGCCAGGAGACCGGCGATCAGCAGAGCGAGGACGACCCGGGTCATCGTGACGGTGCCCCCGGGACGAACCGCACACGCGCGTAGTCCTCGTCGCCGAAATACTTCCTGGCCACCGCCTGGATCTGGGCGGCGGTGATCCCCCGGAGCCGCGAGAGATAGGCCAGCTCGTTGTCCAGTGTCCAGGTCGTCTCCGCTTGCCCGTAGGTCTTCGCCAGCCCCTCGGCGGTCTCGATGTCGAAGGCGTAGCTGGACTCCGCGGTGATCAGCGCGCGCTGGCGCTCGGCCTCGGTCACGCCATCCGCGCGCACCTTACGGATCACGTCGAGGATCGCCGCTTCCGCGCGGTCGAGGTCCGCCGGCTCCAGGCGCGCCGTCACGGTGACGAGCCCGGCCTTCTCGAAGGCCCCGTAGCCGGCCTCGATCGTCGCGACCAGACGCAGCTGCTCGCGGACCGTCTGGTTCAGCCGGGAGGTCGGCGAGTCGCCCAGGATGGACGTGAGCAGGTCGACGGCATAGACGTCCTCGTTGGCCAGCGGCGCGGTCCTCCAGGCCAGCCCCAGGTACGCCTGCTTCTCGGCGCGGCTCACGTCGACGCGTCGCGCGGGGCCGAGCGTGGGGACGGGCGGCGTCTCGCCGCGCGAGGGGGCCGCGGCCTGGATACGCCCGAAGGCCGCCTCCACCAGCTGCCGCACCTGCGCGGGGGCGGCGGCGCCGACGACGACCAGCACCATGTTCTTGGGCACGAAATGCTTCCGGTAGAACTGCCGGAGCTGATCGCGGTCGAGCTTCTGGATGAACTCCCGGCGGCCGAGTAGCGCGCGCCCGTACGGGTGCGGCGAGTAGGCCACTTCGTAGAGGCGCCGGAGCAGGAACTTTTCGGGGTCGTCCTCGATGAGGTTCATCTCCTCGAAGACGACCTTCTTCTCGCTCTCGATCTCCTCGGGCGGAAAGCTCGCGTTGACCGCAAGATCGGCCAGGAGCTCGACACCCGCGCGCAGGTGTCGGGTCGGGACGACGAAGTCGTAGTGCGTCGTGTCGTACGAGGTGAACGCGTTGCTGGTGCCGCCGAAGCCCTCGATCAGCGTGTCGATGGAGCCCGGCGGCCGGGTCGGCGTCCCCTTGAAGAGCATGTGCTCGATGTAGTGCGCGAGGCCGAGCTCCTCGGCCGCCTCGTCGCGGCCGCCCATGCGCATCCAGAGCTGGAGCGCTACGACCTCGCTGGCCCGCTGCTCCTGCACGATCAGCACGACGCCGTTCGGGAGCACCTCGCGCGTCGGCGTCGCCGTGGCGGCCGGGCGCATCGCGCCCGCGGTCGCGCAGCCGGCGAGCAGCAGGATCGCGGCGAGCCCGAGCGCGGCGCGCGCCACGGGCGTCACGCTAGCGGACACCGTTCAGCGCGTAGTCGAAGATATCGAAGTTTCTCAGGTCGCGCGCGCGCGCCAGGCGTTGCCGGTAGGCGTCGTCGAGGGGGCGGTTGATCACGAACGGCACCGTCTCCTCCGACACGCCGCCGTGCGAGCGGAGCGGCTCCTCGAGCAGCGAGAGGTCGTGCTCCTCTTGGGATTTGCCGAGGACGGTGTGCGCCTCGCCGATGACGATCAGGTCGCCGACCCGATCGCGCGGCAGCTCGAACCGCGCGCAGCCGGTCGCATTGTCGTACACCTCCGCGATCCCCGGGGTCGACGCCAGGCGCGCCGCGATCGCGGGCCCGCGCGAGGGCTCGTCGAGATAGACGGTGGCGAAGGAGCCGAGCGCACCGTGATGGACGACGTAGGGGTCGGTGATGGGCAGGATCACGCGGGCCCGTCCCGGCCCGAGGAGCCCGTCGACGATCGGGCGCAGGTAGACGACGTTCGGCGTGCCGTCCGGATGGGACTTGGCGTTCATGCCGTGGTCGGCGGTGATGCCGAGCACCGCGCCGGCGCGGTCGAAGGCGTCGAAGTAGCGGTCGAGCATCGCGTAGAAGTCGGTCGCGGCCGGCGTGCCGGGCGCGTGCTTGTGCTGGACGTAGTCGGTCAGCGACAGGTAGAGCGCGTCGGGTCGCTCGCGCCGCAGCAGCTCGAGCCCCGCGGCCAGCACGTATTCGGAGAGCTCGGCGCTGTACACGGCGGGCACCGCCATCGGGACGAGGTCAGTGGCGCGCTCGATACCGTGCTCGGCCTTCGTCGTCTGGTCCGCCTTCTCGGACGAGAAGCAGATGCCCTGCATCGCGTGGCCGAGCAGGCGGCGGAGCTTGTCCTTGGCGGTGACGACCGCCGGCCGCGCGCCGGCGCGCGAGAGCGCGGCCAGCAGCGTCTCGCAGCGCAGGAACTTCGGGTCGTTCATCATCACTTCCTGGCCGGTGGCGGGGTCGTAGAAGTAGTTGCCCGAGATCCCGTGGACCGCCGGCGACACGCCGGTCACGATGGAGAGGTTGTTGGGATTCGTGAAGCTCGGCACGACGGCGCGCGCGAGCCGGTAGACGCCCTCTCGCCGGAAGCGCGCGACGGCGGGCGTCGCGCCCGCGGCGATTCCCCGCTCGAAGTACTCCGGCTCGCCCCCGTCGATGCACACGACGACGACCGGACGGTCGGGGGCGCGGTAGTGGCGGCCGTTGACGGAGATCGCGGCGGCGGATCCCATACGACTCACCGATACTACGGCGTGGCGCTCACGGTGAAAAGCGTTTTCGGCTCACGAGCGGAGCGGCGCCGAGCTCGCCGCGACCGCGGCGGCGCGACGGCGGATCGCGCGCCGGCTCCAGTCCACGACCCTGATCCCGAGCAGCACGAGGAGCGCACCCGCATACCAGTAGGGATCGGTCACGCCCACCTTCGCCAGCCAGAGATAGTGGAGCACCGCGCAGACGGCGGCGACGTACGCCAGACGATGCAGGCGCGTCCACGTCCGCGCGCCGAGACGCCGGATCATCCCGGTGGTCGAGGTGGCGGCGAGCGGGATCAGCGAGAGGAGCGCCAGCATCCCCAGCGTGATGTACGGGCGCTTGACGATATCGGCCCCCATCCGGGGCCAGTCGAAGAAGAAGTCGAGCACGATCCACACCGAGAAGTGCAGGCCCACGTACGCAAAGGCGAAGAGCCCGAGCAGCCGCCGGAGCGTGATGGGCCACGAGAGACCGAACACGATGCGGAGCGGCGTCATCGCGAGCGACGCCAGCAAGATCCGGAGCGTCCAGTCGCCGAGCGTGGTGGTGATGAAGCTGATCGGGTTGGCGCCGAGATCGTCGGTCCACGCGCGGTAGCCGAGGAGCAGCAGCGGCGCCAGGCAGCCGGCCCACACGAAGACCTTGAGGACGATCCGTGTCCGGCGCGTCACCGGCCTAGTAGAACTTTTTGAGATCCATGCCGGTGTAGAGCGACGCGACCTGGTCGGCGTAGCCGTTGAACGGCAGGGTCGGGCGGCGGCGGAACTCGCCGATGCGCCGCTCGTCGGCCTGGCTCCAGCGCGGATGGCTGACCGCGGGGTTGACGTTCGAGTAGAAGCCGTACTCCTGGGACGCGGCCTTCTCCCAGGAAGTCTTCGGCTGCTCGGTGACCAGACGGATGCGCACGATCGACTTGGCGCTCTTGAACCCGTACTTCCACGGCACCACGACGCGCACGGGCGCGCCGTTTTGATTCGGCAGCACCTGGCCGTACATGCCCACGGTGAGCAGCGTCAGCGGGTGCAGCGCCTCGTCCAGGCGAAGCCCCTCGACGTACGGCCAGTCGAGCGACGAGAAGCCGAAGAACCCGGGCTTCTGGGCCGGGAACTGATTGGAGTCGAGGAGCGTCGTGAACTCGACGAACTTCGCCTGGCCGGCCGGCTCGACACGCCTGAGCAGCGGAGCCAGGGGGAAGCCGATCCACGGGACCACCATCGACCACGCTTCGACGCACCGGAGCGAGTACACGCGCTCCTCGAGCGGGAACAGCTTGATCAGCTCGTCGATGTCGAAGGTCTTCGGCTTGTGCACGAGGCCGTCGACCTGCACCGACCACGGGCGCGGGCGCAGCGTGTGCGCCAGACGCGAGGGATCGTCCTTGTTGACGCCGAACTCATAGAAGTTGTTGTAGGTCGTCGCGTGGTCGATCTTGGTGGCCGCCTCGCTCAGGCTGAACGCGGGATTGCGCTTCGCGGCGAGTGGCTCGCCCTTGGGAGCGGCGCCCTCACCGCCGCCGGGCACCAGCGCGAGCGCGGCCGCGCCGGCCATCAGCTCGCGCCGGCTCAAGTAGAGCTTCGGATCGGTGATCTCGCTCGCGGTGAACCGCGGGGCTCGTCGGATCAGCATGCCGTCTCCTTACCCGGTAGGCCCGTCATCGAGAGTCTCACACCCCGGTGAACGTGTACCCTTGACCGTGCACGGTGAGGATGGATGTGCACAGCAGCGATTGCTAGTCCCGCTCGGCGAGCAGCCGACGAATCATCGCTTCGGTCTCCTCGTAGTCGCCCTCGCCGATGTGCCGGTAGCGGACGACTTGCTTCTTGTCCACCAGGAGAGTCGTCGGCCACGCCCGGACGCCCCATCGCGTCCAGATCCTCATGTCGTTGTCCTGGACGACCGGATAGCGCACGCCGAGTCGCTTCGCGGCGTCCACCACCCGGTCGTAGGACTTCTCCCAGAAGAACTCCGGGCTGTGCACGCCGATGATCGTGAACCCGTCTTTTTCGTAGCGATCGTACCAGCCCCGCAACTGCGGGATCACGTTCTGACAGTTGATTCACCCGTAGGTCCAGAACTCCACCAGCACGACACGACCGCGCAGCCCCGGCATGGCAAGGGGTCCGCTGTTGATCCAGCGCTCTCCCGCGACGTCCGGCGCCGGCGCGCCAATGCGCAGGCTCTGGGCGCCGGCGGGACCGGCCGCGAGGCCGGTCGCCGTCAAGAGCGCCACGACGAAGAGGCGCGCGCACCCGCCCATGGCTAGGGGTTCTTCTCCATCGCCTTGTCGTCCTTCATCTTATCGTCCTTCATCTCGCCGACCTCCTCGGGAAATCTTGGCGCTTGTGGACGCATTCTGAGATCGGCCGACGCGCGAGTCGTCACAAGCGTGTCAAATCTTGGGAGCTTACGCCCGGGAGAGGTGCTACTCCTTCACGGGGCGGAATGCGCGCCCGATGAACTCCGGGAACCGGGCCTCGAGCTCGGCGACGACCGCGTCGGCGACTTCCGCGGCACTTCCCGGCCGCTCCTGCGGCTGGCCGCGGTCCCACAGTTCGAGATACGCGTCCTCACCGTGGATGCCGAGCTGCATCGCGACCGAGTCGATGAGCTGCTGGAATCGATCGCTTAGCGGGCGCGTGACGGTTTCCGCCTCGTCGCGCGCCTCGACCATCGCCGGAACATCCTTCCAGACGACGATCTGGTAGGTGGCCACGCTCAGCCGCCCATGAACTGGGCGAGCAGCGTGATGCGGTCCCCGGGCCGAAGCGGTGAATCGAGGCTGTGGTCGATGCCCAGCACGGCGTCGTTCACGAGCACCTCGATGTGCTCGCCGAGCTCGTTGCCGTGCCACAGGGCGCCGTGGAGCTCCGGAAACTTTGCCGAGGCGCCGGCCAGGATGCTGCGAACGGTCGCGCCCGGCGTGAGCGGCTCCTCGAGGATGCGGCGCCCCGTCCCGTCGCCACCGACGAACTTCGTGACCCAGGAGGCGACCTCCACCGGAATCGTTGCGGCCGTGGCGGGAGCGGGGCTCATGTCTGATCCGTCAGCAGCAGGCCGTCAGCAGGCGGACCAGCTCCGACGCCATATCGGAGCGTGCCGAGTAGTAGACGAAACGCTCCTCCTTGCGGCTCTGGACCAGCCCGGCGCGCCGCAGCAGGTCGAGGTGATGCGAGAGCGTCGGCCCCGGGATGTCGAGCTCGGCCTGGATCTCGCCGGCCGGCACCTCGCGCCCGCGGCGAACCAGCAAGAAGAAGATCTCGAGTCGCGTGAGGTGGGCGAGCGCCTTGAACGCCTCGACGTGATCCTCGCGAGCCTGCAGCCGAGCGAGCGGAAGGGTCTTCACGTTTCCAAATCTATCATTGGAGCGGGTGCGTTGGAGGCCGGCTTGGACCGAGGGTGGCCTGAGAGGGATGCGACCGGCTCCGGTCCGCAGGTCCAGGCAGTGCGGATGGCTATACGCGATGGTGGCCTGAGAGGGATGCGAGCCGGCTCCGGTCCGCAGGTCCAGGCAGTGCGGATGGCTATACCCGAGGGTGGCCTGAGAGGGATGCGAGCCGGCTCCGGTCCGCAGTCTTCCCGGAAGGTGGTGCGGAGGCCCGGGCCGTCGGTCCACCTGCGGGCCTTACGGGGCCGGCTTGCTCTTCAGGCGCCGGACCAGCTCCTCGTAGGAGCTCGTCCGGACGATCCGGTCGAATTGGGATCGGTAGTTCGCGATGAGACTCACGTTCTCGATGACGACGTCGTAGATGAGCCAGCGGTCGCCGTGCCGAAGCATCCGCGATTCGACCGGGACTTCGGTGCCGTTCTTCGTCAGGATCCGGGCCCGGACGATGGCCATGTCGCCGTCGATCGACTCGCCGACGTATTTGATCCTCTCCCCGCCGTATTCGTTGATCCGGGTGATATAGGTGCGCTCCAGCAGCTCGGCGAAAAGCTGGATGAACTCGTCGCGCTCCGCCGGCGTGCGGGCCTGCCAATGTCGGGCGAGCACGCGCTTGGCCGTCTCGGTGGAGTCGAACGCCTCGAGCGCGACCTTGCGGACCGCGGCGCGGCGGTCGGTCCCCGCCAGCGCCGGATCGTCGAGGACCTTGATGACCTTGTCGGTGTATTCCCGAAGCTGGTCGGTGGGGCTGCCGGCCCATGCCGGCGCCGCGATCACGAGCAGGGCTCCTATGACGATGGTCTTCATGTGGTAACGCATACGAGCCCGAGTATACGCCGGCCCTCCACCCAGGCCGAAACTCGGCGCTCCAGGGGCGGCGGCGCTCACGGCGCGGGCACCGGCGCCGACACGCGCACGCTCGGCTCCCGAGTGACGAGCAACGTGCCCGAGAGCATGAGGATCGCCGCGAGCAGGTACACGGCGTGGACGCCATAGGACTGGATCACCAGTCCGCCCACGAGCGGCCCCACGATGCCGCGAACGCCCGCCAGCGTCGACCCGATCGCGACGTAGTGCGCGGTGCGTTGCGGTCCGGCGGCGTCGATGACCGCCATCATCCACACCAGCTCGAGCCCCACCGAGAGAAGCGAATCGGTGACCGAGCTCGCCACCAGGACCCAGGGGTTCCACGCGACGTAGTAGATCAGCGGCGTGGCGGAGCCGATGAGGTACATGATCCGGAGCGCCTCGCCGCTCGAGCGCCGATCGACGAGCCATCCCCAGTAGACGCTGCCGACGAGCGTCGCCACCGCGGCCACCGCCGCGAGCACGCCTACCTGCGCCGCGCCGACGTGCAACACGTCGACGAGCAAGAGGGGATTCGCCGGGGTCTGGATCCAGCAGCCGAAGCCGAACAGGAACGACGCGATCAGCAGCCTCCGGAAGGCGTGGTCGTCGCACACGGCCCGCCACGCGTCGAGCAACCCGGCCGGCGGCGCCTCACCGTCAGCGTCCGGCTGCGGCACGTCGAGCCGGCGCTGGCGGAGGCTCGCGGCCATCCCGAGCAAGGCGGCGACGGCGAAGATCCAGCGATAGTCGAAGTGCTCGAACAGCTGGCCGGCGGCGAGGGCCAGCCCGATGCCGAGGACGGCGCCGATCATGCGCACGAGCCCCAGGGCGCGGCCGCGCGTGTCCCGCGGGTACACGCGCTCGACGACGGCCGCCTGCGCCGGCCCCGCGGCGGCGCCGAAGAAGTCGCGCGCGATCACGAGGCCGACGAACGACCACGCCGAGCTCACGAACGGGACCAGCAGGAACACGCCGCGCGCCACCACGCCCGGCCACACGAGATACGGAAGCGGCGGCCGACCGCGGAACGCGCGCGCCCACAGGAGCGAGAGCAGCAGGCAGGCGCCGCCCGCCGAGGACATGATCGCCAGCTGAAGCGGCGTGGCGCCGAGCTCGCGACGCAAGATCAGGCCGATGAACGGGCCCGTGAGCCCCGCGAAGACCGTGAACAGCAGCGTCGCGGAGATGTCGATCCTGAGTGCTCGACGCACTTCGGGGGTGAAACGGGACCCGATCATCGGGACCATTATCTCGTAGGCAGGCCCGTAGCAGCGTATCCTCCCGGGAGGCGCGGCTGTGCAAGGGTGGTGTCATCGCCTTCACGCGCTGGCTCGCGCGGGACGCCGCCCGCTACGGGATGCGCGTCAACGCCGCCGCCGCGCTCTCGACTACAATCGGGCCATGACTCCCCTGTCCGTCGCCGATCCGCACCCGCGCAAGCGCGTCAAGGTCCTCGACACCGAAATCGCCTACGTCGACACGGGCGCGGGCGACCCGGTCGTGTTCCTCCACGGGAACCCGACGTCGTCGTACCTCTGGCGCAACATCATCCCGCACGTCGCCGGTCTCGGCCGGTGTCTGGCGCCCGATCTCGTCGGCATGGGGGAGTCCGGTGCCTCGAGCAGCGGCTACCGGCTTGCCGACCACGTGCGATATCTCGACGCCTGGTTCGACGCGCTCGCACTGCACCGGAACCTGGTCCTCGTCGTCCACGACTGGGGCTCGGCGCTCGGCTTCCACCGGGCGCGGCGGTATCCGGCTCACGTGCGGGGACTGGTCTACATGGAGGCGATCGTGAGGCCGGTCACCTGGCAGGAGTGGCCGGAGGCGGCGCGCAGGATTTTCCAGGCTATGCGCTCGCCGGCGGGCGAGGAGATGGTGTTGCAGAAAAACGTCTTCGTCGACCGGATCCTTCCGGCGAGCGTCATCCGCGGGCTCACGCCGGAGGAGATGGAGCGGTATCGTGCCCGCTATCGGGAGCCAGGCGAGGCGCGGCGACCGACCCTCACCTGGCCTCGCGAGATCCCGCTGGATGGCGAGCCTGCCGACGTCGCCCGGCTGGTCCAGGCCTACGCCGACTGGCTCGCCGCCAGCCCGCTACCCAAGCTCTTCGTCAACGCCGAGCCGGGGTCGATTCTCACCGGACCCCAGCGTAACTTCTGCCGTGCCTGGCCCAATCAGCAGGAGGTCACGGTCAGGGGCAACCACTTCATCCAGGAAGATTCTCCCGACGAGATCGGCCGCGCGATCGCGTCGTTCGTCGGGCGCCTTCCCTGAGCTGCTAGTTCTCCTTCGCCACCATCAGGTTCACGGTCACCCGGCGCTTCTGGTCGTTGGGCGTGCCCTTCTCGGTGATCGGGCCCAGGCCAACCAGGTGGATCCGCGGCAACTCGACGCCCTTCTCGACCAGGAAGCGACGAACCGCCTCGACGCGCCGCTGGCTCAGCCCCACGTTGTAGGCGTACGTCCCGACCGGGTCGGCGTAACCCTGGAGATCGACCGTGAGGCGCACGTTCTCCTTCATCTCCTTAACCAGCGAGAGGAGGGACGTCTGCGCGTTGTCGTTCAGCTCCCACTTGTCGAAGCCGAACAGGATCTGCTGGGCCTCGACCAGGTCCCGGACGTTCCGGTTCGACCACAGCCGGGTCAGGCGACCGTCGACCTCGTCGGCCTTGCTGAAGGCGCCGTCAGCCCGCTCGCGCGCGCCCTTGGCCACCTGGCCGGTCTCGACCAGCCCACCCTCGGCGGTCTTCAGGCGGGTGTCGACGCCGTCGACCCGCTGGGACTGGGTGGCCACCTTGGAATCGACCCCCCCGATCTTCTGATCGATCTCGACTTCCTTCTTGTTGACGTGCTCCGTGACCCAGCTCCTCGTCGCGACGCAGCCACTCACCATGAGCGCCACCGCCGGCAGCACCAGTCCCACCTTCCACGCGGAATGCATAGAGCCCTCCTCTCAATGCCCGGAAACGCCGGGCTCGGGGTCGCGGAGTGCAACCAAGTCGCCAGATGCGAAGTGTCGTGTTTTTTCTGAGAAAACGTGCCGGCGGCGGGACGGGCCGGTGTCCCGCTTCGCGACAGCGGGAGTCAGCCGGCTGACGGGACCGTCAGTTCAGCCGCGCGCGTAGCGAGTGCAGCGCGCGTCGCAGCTCGGCGTCTGACGGCGCCAGGCGCACCGCCACCTCGAATTCCCGGAGAGCGTCGAACCACCGGCCCTGCCTCACGTAGATACGCCCGAGGTTCATATAGGGGAATTGCCTGGGTTCGTACCGCTTGGCGATCTTGGCCCGCTCGAGCCAGGGGATCGCCTCGTCCATCTTGTCCTGCTGCATCAAATAGCAGCCGATGTCGTTATAGGGATTGCCGAAGTCAGGGTCGACTTCGATGGCCCGAAGGCACTCCTGCGTGGCCTCGTCGAGGCGGCCCTGGAAACTATAGGTCCACCCCAGGAACGTGTGCGCCTCCGCGGTCGGGCAGACCTCGATCGAGCTCCGGTAAAGCTCGATCGCGCGCTCGAGCTCGCCCTGCATCTGGTGGCGATAGGCCTCCTGCCAGATCTCGGTCGCCCGCCTGAGCTGCTCGGAGTCCATTCCTAGACTGGCCAGTTTTCTCGCCGGACGCCCATGTCCCAGAACATCCACTCGTAGCGGCTAGTGGTGACGAAGTGCGCCCGCATCGCCTCGCGCTCCGTCGGGGTCAGACGCGCCGCCACCTGGTCGGTGGCTGCGAGCACCGCCCGCACGACCCCGCCGAAGTCCTCGGAGGCGTAGGTGCCGATCCAGCGCGTGTAGAGGGGGTCCGCGGAGCCGGCGCGCTCGAGCTCCTTGCCGACCTCCCAGTAGATCCAGTAGCACGGGAGCAGCGCCGCCATCGCTTCGTGGAAAGGTGAGCCGTAGGCGACCGCCAGGAGATAGCTCGTATAGGCGAGGTTGGTCGGGGCCAGCGGCGTCGACGCGACGTCCGACGGCGTCAGCCCGAAGTCCTTGAAGAACGACTCGTGGAGCGTGCGCTCGACCTTCAGGGCGCCGGCGGCGTGCTCGTTGAACATGATGATCCAGTCGTCTTCGGGCGCGCGCGCCGCCGCCAGCGACAGCGCCCGGGCGAACTCGCGCAGGTAGAGGGCGTCCTGCACCGCGTAGAACTTGAAGCTCTCGCGCGGCAGCGAGCCGTCGGTGAGCCCCCGCACGAACGGGTGACGCAGGATCGCGGCGTAGATCGGACCGATCGATTTCCACAGCTCGTCGGTGAAGGCCATCAGCGTCCCTTGAACACCGGCTCGCGCTTCTCGACGAAGGCCTTGGCCGCTTCGCGGTGGTCTTCCGTCATGCCGCAGCGCGTGTGGTGCCACGCCTCGAGGTCGAGCGAATCCTTGAGCGTCCCGCTCTCGGCGGCGTTGAAGTTGCGCTTCATGTACCGGTAGGCGACCCGCGGCCCGCGCGCCAGCCGCCCGGCCAGCGCGAGCGTCTCCTCCTCCAGCCGCGTGTCGGGCACCACGCGGTTGACGATGCCGAGCGCCAGCGCCTGGGGCGCGTCGACGATGTCCGCCGTGTAGTAGAGCTCGCGGGCCTTGGCGCTGCCGACCAGCTGCGTGAGGTACCAGCTGCCGCCGAAGTCGCCGGAGTAGCCGACGCGCGCGAACGCCGTGGCGAACCGCGCCGTGTCGCCGGCGACGCGCAGGTCGCAGGCGAGCGCCAGCGAGAGCCCGGCGCCCGCGGCCGCGCCGCGCACCATCGCGATCGTCACCTTGGGCATCTCGTGGAGCCAGCGCGAGACCTCCATGCGCGAGCGGAGCGCCTGCGCCTTGTCCTCGAGCGTCGTCCCGCCGAACTCGCGGCCCTCGGCCATCGCCTTCACGTCGCCGCCGGCGCAGAAGCCGCGGCCGGCGCCGGTCAGCACGACAACGCCGACGTCCGAGTCGTCGGCCAGGCGCGGCAGCGCTTCGAGCATCGCGTCGAGCATCGGGCCCGACATGGCGTTCAAGCGGTCGGGACGGTTGAGCGTGAGCACGGCGACTCCATCCTTGACGACTTCCAGCAGGTCCTGGCCCATGGCGATCCTCCCGAGGTGGCGGTGTCGCGATGGTACCATCGCGACGGGAAGGAGGCGCCGAGCATGGACGCGGTGAAGGACGCGAGCCACCTCTACGAAGTCGAGCGCCGCGCGCGGCACGCCGAGCGGCCCGGGTTCAGGATCCAGGAGCTGCAGATCAGCCCGCGCCAGCAAGTGCCCTGGCACTACCACAACAACGTCCAGGACACCTTCTACGTCCTGCAGGGCCGCCTGCGGCTCTTCCTCCGCGACCCGAAAGAAGAAGTGCGCCTCGAGCCGGGCGAGACCTACACGGTTCGGGCGCGCCGGCCACACCTCGTCACGAACGGCGGTGACGCCTCGGCGGTCTTCCTGGTCCTCCAGGGTCTCGGCGAGTACGACTACGTCCCGCTCGTCTGAGCCCGCGCGCACCGACCGCGAGGTGCTGCTCGCGGCATACGAGGCGTCCAACTCCCGCGACGTCGAGTCGGTCCCGGCGACGATGCATCCGACGTGGTCTGGCCGAATGGAATGGACGGCGGCCACGTTCACGGCCACGGGGGCGTCCGAGACTACTGGACGCGCCAGTGGAGCGTCATCGATCCGCACGTCGAGCCGCTACGCTTCGGGGCTGACGACGCCGCGCAGATCGTCGTCGACGTCTACGACCTTCGCGACGGCCTGATCCGCACCATGGAGATTCGCGAGCCGACATCGAGGAGTCGAGAGGGATGACCACGTCGCCGCCCCGCGTCGAGCCGGTCGTGCCGCCCTACCCGCCCGAGCTGCAGGCGATCTTCGACAGGATCATGCCGCCGGGCGTGCCGCCGCTCTCGCTGTTCACGACGCTGGCGCGCGTGCCGCGCGTCTACGAGCGCTTTCGCGCCGGCAGCCTGCTCGACCGCGGTCCGCTCTCGCTGCGTCATCGGGAAATCGTGATCGATCGCACCTGCGCGCGCTGCGGCTGCGCCTACGAATGGGGCGTCCACGTCGCGTTCTTCGCCCAGCGCGTCGCGCTCACGCCCGAGCAAGTGCGTTCGACCCTGCGTGGCGACGCGGCGGACCCGACGTGGAGCGCGGCGGAGCGGCTGTTGATCCGGCTCGTCGACGAGCTGCACGACTCGGCCTCGATCACCGATGGGCTCTGGAAGGAACTGGCCGCGGCCTTCAGCCTCGAGCAGGTCTTCGAGGCAATCGCGCTGGTCGGCTTCTACCACACCGTGTCGTTCTTCGCGAACGGCTTCAAGCTCGCGCCCGAGCCCTTCGCCGCCCCCCTGCCCTCGCCGTGACGTCCGAGCGGGGCCTGGGCCCTTCGAGGCCCGGGCACACGCAACGCGAGCTCGAGGCGCGCCACGGCTCCGCCGCGGCGCGTCCGAGCGCGCGGGGGGCATGGGGGGCCCTTCGAGGCCCCCCATGTGGTGAGCATCAAAACGCCTCGTCGATCGCGCGGAGCTCGTCCGGCGTCAGCTTGAAGTCGAGCGCGGCGGCATTCTCGCGCACGTGGTCGGGCTGGCTCGCCTTCGGGATGGAGAAGAGCGGGGCGCGCCGGGTCAGGAAGTTCAGCGTCACCTGCCGCGTCGTGCGCCCGTGGCGCTTGGCGATCTCGGCCACCGCGTCGCGCAGGAACCCGCCGCGGTTGAGCGGCGTGTAGCCGACGACCGCGACGCGCTCGCGGCCACAGTGCGGCAAGAGCTCGCTCTCGATCCCGCGGTCGCGCAGGTGGTAGAGCACCTGGTTGCACGCCAGGCGCGTCGTGCCCAGCGCCGTCTGCGCCTCTCGCATCTGAGCGATGCTGAAGTTCGACACGCCCACGAACCGCGTGAGCCCGCGGGTCACCAGCGTCTGCATAGCCCGCATCGTGTCGGCGATCGGATGATGGGAGGACCACCAGTGCACGAGGAAGACGTCGACGTGATCGGTCTCCAGGCGCTTCAGCGATTGCTCGCACGCCTTGACGGTGCCGGTCGCGGAGGCGTTCGACGGCAGCACCTTGGTGACGATGAAGAGGCTCTCGCGCGGGATCCCTTTGATGGCCTGAGCCACGATGCGCTCGGCGCCGCCGTCCGCGTACATCTCGGCGGTGTCGATATGGGTCAGCCCGAGCTCGATGCCCAGGCGCAGCGAGGCGATCTCCTGCTTCTGGCTCGAGCGGCTTTCGCCCATGCGCCAGGTGCCCTGGCCGATGACCGGCACCTGCACGCCAGTGACGCCGAAGAGACGCTTGATCACGTCGTGGTCTCCATCCTATCGCGGACGACGGCGGACGTCGCGACGGACCAGCGCGGATCGCGCACGCGCGCGATCATGACCCCGATCGCGATCACGGCGGCCACGGTGGCGACCCCGAACACCGCCGAGTAGCTGAGCGCGTCGGCCAGTAGCCCGGCGGCCAGCGGCGCGCCGAAGGCGATCGGCGCCATCAAGGTCGTCCCCAGACCGATGTAGGTCGGCTGCTCCGCCGGGGCCGGCGCGAATTCCAGCAGCACGTTCAGCGTCGAGACGTTCATCGCGGCGAGATGAACGCCCATGAGGACGAAGACCGCGCCGAAGACGCCGAGGGTCGGCGCCGTGAGCGCGATGACGTTGCCGGCGAGCGTCGCCAGGAGGCCCGTGATGATCACCAGGCGGTGACCGTGCCGGTCGGCGAGCCAGCCGAGGACCACGTTCGCCCCCATCTGCCCGAGGGTCATCAGCGTGGTGAAGACCCCGACCTGCGAGGGCGGCGCCTGCCACGCGGCGAGCGCGTAGACGGTGTAGAAGCCGCCGCCGACCGAGCCGACGACCGCAAACGCCCGTGCGCCGAGATACCAGGACAGGTTCCGGTCGCGGCCGAGTAGCGCCGGCATCCGCGACAGATAGGCGCGCAGCGTCACGCGCTTGGCGGTGGCGACGGCCGCTGGCTCGCGCACGAATGCCAGGGCGATATACGAGAGGGCCATACAGACCGTGGTGAAGGCGAAGCACACGCCGTAGCTCGCGGGCGCCGCGACCGCCGCCAGG
>Ga0209161_10000504_pt1 | contig 31759 bp, 34 predicted proteins | sample GraSoiAngelo_155_FD_186169 | JGI IMG/M metagenome (GOLD analysis project Ga0209161, IMG submission 186169) | Grasslands soil microbial communities from the Angelo Coastal Reserve, California, USA - 14_1009_13_30cm (SPAdes) (version 2) | ecosystem: Environmental > Terrestrial > Soil > Grasslands... | reverse complement strand
GAGCGCGTCCGCCGAGGCCTTTGCGTCCTCGTTGCCGGTCAGCATCAGCACGGGCGTCCGGAGCTGCATGCGCTTCATGTGCTCGAGGACCTCGAGGCCGCCCATTCGTGCCATGTGCATGTCCAGCAGGACGACGTCGAAGTGGTCACGCTTCATCGCGTCGAGCGCGTCCATTCCGTCGGCGGCGGTCTCGACCTTGTAGGCGTGCTCGTGCCGGAACACGCCCAACGCGTCGCGCAGCATGCGAACGATGGCCGGCTCGTCGTCGACGATCAGCACGGCCTTGGTGCCGCGCGCCGGGGCGATCGACGCGGTTGTCGGGATCACTTGCGACCTCCTACGAGGTTTCGGCCTTGCCGCTTCGCCTCGTACAGGGCGTGGTCGGCGGTCTTGAGCAGCTCCGGGACGCTCTCGGTGTCGTCGGGCAGGCCGGCCACACCGAAACTCGCGGTCAGCTTTCCATGGGGGAACGGATAGCGCTCGATGATCGCGCGCATCCGCTCGGCGTAGACGATCGCCGCGGCCTTCGGCGTGCTGGGGAGCAGCGCGACGAATTCGTCACCACCGTAGCGGGCCACGACCGAGTCGCGGCGCGACTGGCTGGCCAGCAACTGCACGACCTGCTTGAGCACCTCGTCGCCGGCCCCGTGGCCAAAGCGATCGTTGACGGTCTTGAACCCGTCGAGGTCGATCAGGATCAGCGACAGCGGCTGCTGGTAGCGGCTGGCCCGGTTCACCTCTTCGTGGAGCCGGAGCATGAGATAGCGCCGGTTGTAGCCGTCGGTGAGCGGGTCCTTGAAGGACAGCTCCTCGAGCCGCGCGCTGCGCACCGCGATCGCCGCGTAGGCGGCGAACGAGCTGGCCACCTCTTCGAGTCGCGGGTGAAACGGAACCGGCTGGCCGTCGATGCCCACGGCATTGATCAGCTGGAGCACGCCGAGGACCCGGCGCGAAGTGTCGCGCAGCGGGACGGCGAGCACCGAACGCGTCCGGGAGCCCGTGGCGACGTCCACCCGCCAGTTGAAGGCGTAGGGCGCACTCGCGGGGATCTCGTAGGCGTCGGGGAGGTTGAGGACGGAGCCCGACTTGGCTACGTAGCCGGCGAGGCTCGGCACCTCCATCGGCAGCCGCTCGGCCTCGAGGCGCTGCTGTTTGTCCTGGACGCCCGGCGCCCGGCCGGCGATCTCGTTCTGGACGACCGCGAACCGCAGGCAGGAGCCCTCGCGGAGAAAGAGGGTAGCCGCCTCGGCCCCGGTGAACCGGCGGGCCTGCGTGACGATGCGCTGGAGGAGAGGGTAGAGATCCCCCTCGCTGCTGATGGCGATGCCCAACTGGAGAAGCTCTTCGAGCATCTGGGCGCCGCGGTCCGACGTGGCGGCGCCGATGACCTCGAAGAGGTTGGAGTTCCCGGCGCCCGCGTCCTTTACGTCCATGCCGCTTCACAAGAAGCACGTGGGGTGCCAGACGAGTCGGGAGGGCAACATAGTGAAATTCCGGTAAAACTAGCGATCCGCTCACGCCGCGGACCGTGCCGACCCGGTCGGTTTCTGATCACCCACGGCTGCTTTCATCCAGTCGCCATTTCGAGGGTCCAAGGCCCCCGATCCCGGGTCCCCGAATCCCCTACTCCGAGGTCGACGCGGACCGGGGGTGCGGTCACGCTAGGTCCGTAGGCGATCACACCAGAGCACGATCGAGCCCGCGGGAAACCGACCCACGAACCGGGACCCAGATGGAGGGAACAGCGATGGTGGCAGTGAGCGAGCGCGCGAAACAGAAGCTGCTCGAGCAGAAGCAGGCCGCGAACATCGCCGAGTCGGCGATCGGGTTGAGAGTCGCCGCGGCGCCGACCGGCCAGTGGATGCTGGTGGCCGACCATGTGCGTGGCGACGATCAGGTCGTGGAGCACATGGGATCCACCGTGCTGCTCGTCGACCCCGTGGCGCAGCAAGCTCTCGACGGCGTCCGGGTGGACTGCCTGGAGACGGCCGAGGGCGACGTCGAGCTGTTCCTCACCGCCGAGATCGAGGACGACGAGGACGACGAGGACGTCGAGGACGTCGAGGACGTCGAGGACGACGAGGGCGGTGAGGAAGACGAGGAGGAGGACGAGGTCGAACACTAGGGAGGAGTGAGCATGGCCAAACACAAGACCGTACAGGACGTGATGACTCCCGATCCCATCACCCTGCCGCTGAGCGCGCCGCTGATCGACGCCGCCAAGATGATGCGTGACGTGGGCATCGGGGACGTCGTCGTGGTCGACGGCGACGAGGTGCTGGGCATCGTGACCGATCGCGACATCGTGGTGCGCGGGATCGCCGACGGTTGCGACGCGCAATCGACCGCGCTCATCGACATCTGCAGTCGCGAGCTCACCACCGTCTCGCCGGACGATCAGGTCGGCACGGCGGTGCGCCTCATGCGGGAGAACGCGATCCGCCGCCTGCCGGTCGTGGCGCGCGGGCGTCCCGTGGGCATCGTCACGCTCGGCGACCTGGCGCTCGAGCAGGACCGCGGCTCGGCGCTGGCTGACGTGAGCGCGGCGCCGCCCAACCTCTGATCGCTCGTGATCGGCCGGCCGCGACGGGTGCTTCGCGGCCGGCATCCCCCAAGCGTGGGGGCCAGCCCGTGCGCGTCGTCGCGTTGACACGCTCTCCGCGTGCTGCCTAGACTCGATGAGCGCCACGTCACGGTCATCCGGCATCGCGCCCGATCGAAACCAGATGCGCGGCTATAAACAGACGTCAGATACCATCAGGCGGAACGGAGCGCCGCAGGTCGCGGTCGAAGAAGAGCTGGCCGCGCTCGGTGAACTCATGTCCCGCCCCCTCGACGAGGGAGACGTCGCCCCGCACCGTCAAGAAGTCGGCCAGCGCATCGTGGACGGACTGCGGCGACTGCTCGGCGCCGACGGCTGCCGGCTCTACGCCGTCGAGGTGGCGTCCGATCTTCAGCGGCTCGCGACGAGTCCCATCGGGGAAATCCCCGAGCCGCCCTCGGACGACGACGCCGTGGGCCCAGCGTTCCGCGAGCGGCGAATCGTGAGCGCGCCCGACGGTGCCATGGTCCTGGCGCTTCCCCTGTTCTGCGGAGACCGGACGACCGGCGTCCTCGAAGTCCGAAGGCGCTACGGCCTGTGGACCCGGGAGGACGTGAGGCTCGCGAGGATCTTCGCGGACCAGGCGGCGATCGTGCTCGAGACTGCCCGCCTGGTGACCGAGAGCCGCCAGCGACGCCGGACGGCCGAGGCCCTCGCGTTGATGGCGCACGCCACGTCCCGGTCATTCGACGTCACCACGCTCGGCCGCGAGATCGTCGACACGCTGCTGCTGCTCCTCGGCTGCGCGCGGGCCACGCTCTTCGAGCTGACCGACGACGGCTTCCGGCTCGTCGCCGTCGCCCGCGCCAGCGGGTTCGAGGCCGCCGACGACCTCACGGGACCCGGGCTCGGTCCGGTCGAGGCGCGGGCGCTGAACGACCGGCGTCTCCTGGCCACGTCCGACTTCCTCGCCGATCCCGGGATGCCCGGGTGCGAGGCCGGCGAGGCGCCGATTCGCGCGATGCTCGCGATCCCGCTCTTCCACGACGACGCCCCGATCGGGATCCTCTCCGTCGGGGACATTGCGCGGCGGGTATTCGAGCGGGAACAGATCGAGGTGTTCCGCGCCGCGGCCGATCACGCCGCGGTCGCGCTCGAGCACGCGCGGCTGCACGCGCAGGTGGCGGAGGCGGTCCGGGTCCGCGAGCGGGTTCGCATCGCGAACGAGCTACACGACACGCTCAGCCAGCTCGCGTTCTCGGTGGGGTTGAAGCTCGACTGGTGCCTGCATCGGACCGGCTCGACCTCGCCCCTCTATCCGAAGCTCGAGGACATTCGCCGCGACACCGGGCTGATGATGGCGCAGATCCGGCAGCTCATCGGGCACCTCTCACCGGAAGGACTGGTGGAGACGACCTTCGCGAACCGGCTGGAGCGGCTCGTCCGCGACTTCGGCGAGCTCACGGGAATGGCGGTCCCCTTCACGCTACGCGGCGATCCGGCCGGTCTGTCGCCGACGGCCCGCGACGTGCTCCAGAAAACGCTCCAGGAAGCGCTGGTGAACATCGCCAAGCACGCCCACGCGGGGCGCGCCGCCGTCGACGTCGGCATCGAGGGCGACGAGGCGACCATCGAAGTGACGGACGACGGCGTGGGCCTGTCCGCCGGCGGCACCGAAGCGGTCGGCGCCCAGCCCGGGCATTTCGGGCTGCGGCAAATGCGCGAACGGATCGAGGGCGTGGGCGGTCGCCTGGAGGTCGTCGGCCGCCCGGGTGCCGGTGTCACCGTCCGCGGTGCGTTTCCACTCCGCCTCGACGGTCAGTGAGGGCGCGGGCGTGCCCAGGATCCGCATCGTCGTGGTCGATGATCACGAGGTCGTGCGCCACGGTCTCCGCCTCTCCCTGGAGCTCGAGCCCGACATGGCCGTGGTCGGCGAGGCCCGGACCGGTGAGGACGCGCTGCGGATCGTCGGCGACAGCCCCCCCGACGTGGTCTTGCTCGACGTGCGGCTCGAGGGCGCCGACGGCCCGGAGGTGTGCCGTCAGATCCTGGAAGTCGTGCCGCGCACGGCGGTCATCATGCTGACCAACTACCTTCAAGACGGGCTCGTGCTGCGCAGTTTGATGGCCGGCGCCAAGGGCTACGTGATCAAGGACGTGCAGCTCTCCGAGCTGAAGAAGATGATCCGCTCCGTGTACCGCGGAGGCTCGGTGCTCGATCCGAAGGTCACGGGTCAGATCATCCTCACGGCGACCGCGTCCGGCGAGACGCCAGCCGTCCGACCGGGCGGGTCGCGGCACGTCACCGCGCTCTCCGACACGGACCTGGCGATCCTCCGGCATCTCTCCGAGGGCTTGACCGACAAGCAGATCGCCGGACGGATCCACCTGAGCCCGCACACCGTGAAGGATCACCTCGACAAGATCCGCGCCGTGCTGAACGTGGGCTCGCGCACGGAGATCGTCGCCACGGCGCTCCGGCGCGGTCTGGTCTAACGGCGCGGCGCCGCCCCGGTCGGGGGCTACTCCTTCTCCCGGGAGAAGAGCTCGTCGAGCTTCTGCTCGTAGGCGTGGTAGTCGAGGAACTCGTAGAGCTCCGCGCGCGTCTGCATGAGCCCGACGACGCGCTGCTGCGTGCCGTCGCGCCGCAGCGCCCGGTACACCTCGAGCGCGGCGCCGTTCATCGCGCGGAACGCCGACAGCGGGTACAGCACGACGCTGACGCCGGCGCCGGCCAGCTGCTCGACGGTGAAGAGCGGGGTCGCGCCGAACTCGGTGATGTTGGCGAGGATCGGCACCCCGACCGCCGCCGCGAAGTCGCGATAGACGGCGAGCTCGGCGACCGCCTCGGGGAAGATCATGTCGGCGCCCGCCTCCACGCAGGCGCCGGCGCGCTCGATGGCGGCCGGCAGCCCTTCCACCGCGATCGCGTCGGTGCGCGCCATGATCACAAACTCGGCGTCGGTCCGCGCGTCGACCGCGGCCTTGACGCGATCGACCATCTCTCCCGATGAGACGATCGCCTTTCCGGGCCGGTGGCCGCAGCGCTTGGCCTGCACCTGGTCCTCGATGTGCACCGCGCCGGCGCCGGACGCGATCAGCGAGCGCACGGTCCGGGCGATGTTGAACGCGCTCCCGAACCCGGTATCGGCGTCGACCAGGAGCGGCAGATCCGACACCGCGGTGATGCGGCGCACGTCGGTGAGGACGTCGTCGAGCGTGGAGATGCCGAGATCCGGAAGCCCCAGCGAGCCCGCCGCGACGCCGCCGCCCGAGAGATAGATCGCCTTGAAGCCGACGCGCTCGGCCATGCGCGCGGCGTACGCGTAGACACAGCCCACGACCTGCAGCGGCCGCTCGGCGGCGAGCGCGGCGCGGAAGCGGGCGCCGGCGGACGGACGAGCCATCAACGGAGCGCGCCGAGCCCGCCCGTGTTGACGAGGTCCTTCACCGTCCACCCGTCCAGGTCGTACTCGGCCATGCACGTCTCGGCGAACTGTTTCCAGCGGTCGTACTGGCCGGAGGCGAGCGCGCCGAACAGCGCGTAGCGCCGGATCTCCTCGTGGCTGCCCGAGTAGTTGATCTCGTAGAGCTCGTGCCGGCCGCCGAACTCGGTCCCGACCGCGTCCCACAGGAGCTTCATGAGCTTCACGCGCTCGACGGCGTCCACGCCGCCGGAGCCCCGCAGGTAGAGGTCGAGGTACTTGCGCAAGTCGGTCTGCTTGAAGTCCTTGGCGTGCGAGTTCAGGTAGATGAGGCCGCTGGCCACGGTCTTCTCGATGAGGTTCTTGACCTGGACGTAGGCCTCCGGCGCCAGCACCTGGTACGCCGCGGCCGGCTCCATGGCCGGCAGCACGCACCCGCCGGTCCACGGGTCCGCGTTCTTCGCCATCGCGTCCGAGAGCCCCCAGATCATGTTGCGCCAGGCGATGACCTCGCCGATGTTCGCCTCCACGCCGCGGAACGTCCTGGCGCCGGTGATCTCGGTGGCCTTGATCAGGAGGCCCGTGATGAAGTCGAGCTTGACGCCGAGCCGCGTGCAGCCGTGGATCAACGCGCGCGGGAGGAAGCCGGTGCGCGGAAAGAAGTTATTCGCCTTCTCGACGTCGGCGTAGACGAAGACGTCCTCCCAGGGCACGAACACGTTGTCCATCACGAAGATCGCGTCGTTCTCGTCGAGCCGGCTCGAGAGGGGATAGTCAAACGGGCTTCCCAGCATGGCGGCGCGCATCTCGTTCGACACGCGGCAGATGAGCTTCACGCCCTTGGCGTTCGTCGGCACCATGAACACGACCGCGAAGTTCCGGCCCTGCACCGGGATGAGCCCGTGGTGCGCCACGAACGTGAAGTGGGTCAGCGCCGAGCCGGTCGCCACCACCTTGGCGCCGGTCACGTAGAGGCCGCCGTCCGTCTCCTTGGTGACGCGGGCGTAGATGTCGGTGGGCCCGCCGGGCGCGCCCGGCGCGATGTGGCGGTCGACCGGCGGATGGATGATCGCGTGGTTGATGAATGGCACGCGCTCCTGCGAGAGCCGATACCAGCGGCGCGCGTTCTCCTGGTAGGGCGCGTAGAACTCCGCGTTGGCGCCGAGCGTCCCGAGGAACGCCGCCTTGTAGTCGGGCGACCGGCCGAGCCAGCCGTAGGTGATCCGCGCCCACGCGGCGATCGCGTCGCGCCCGGCGACCTGCTCCTCCACCGTCCGGGGCGCGCGGAAGTAGCGGTGCGTGAACCCGCCCCACTCGGTGGGTTCGGTCAGCACGTCCTTGCCGCTCGTGTGGTCCTCGTGGAGCGCGTCGTAGAGGCGCGCGAGCATCCGGGCGCAGTTCTGGAAGGCCGGATGGGTGGTGATGTTCTTCACGCGCTCGCCGTAGATCCAGACCTCGCGGTCGTCGTCCAGGCTCGCGAGAAACTCCTTGCCGGTGTACGGAAGCGTCGGGCCCTTGCCGGCGGCCGGCGCGGCCGCCTCGGGGCGCTTCGAGGATTTCGGCTTCGCGGGACCCGCCATGTTCGCACCCCCTGAACGCTCAGTCCGAGAACGCTCACCACTAATACCCTGGACCGCGCGTCGGTCAAGGCCGAAATCCGGTAGGCTGTGGGCAGTGCGGTGTTCGGGGAGGTGCCGATGATGGCGACGCTGAGAACGCTGGTGTGCGTGTCGGTCGTGCTGGGCCTGGTGGCCTGCGGCCGGGGGACGAAGGAAGACATCGTCGCCAAGGCCCGCGACGTCTCCAAGCGCGCCGACCTCGAGCAGGTGCTGGGCAAGCCCGACGACATCACCAAGCTCGGGCCCGTCGAGACCTGGCGCTACCAGGCCTCGAACGGCGAGGTGATCTTCCTGATCGTCGGCGACGACGTCACCCTGCAAGCGGCCGGACGTGGGGACAAGGCGAAGTAGAGAGGAGACGACGATGGCACTGAATCTCCGCGACTTCCTGAAGGCGCTCGGCGACGACCTGATCCGCATCGACGACGAGATCGATCCGATCACCCAGGCCGGCGCGCTCTGCTCGGCGAGCCCGCGCCCGATCATGCTGAACCGGCTCCGAGGATTTCCGGGCTGGAAGCTCTGCGACGTCCTGGTGAAGGACCGCGCGCGCCAGGCCAAGGCGCTCGGGACGAGCCCGCAGCACGTGGTGCGCGAGCTCTCCGACCGCATGTTCACGCGCGTCCCCGGCGGCTCGAAGATCGTCGCCGACGGGCCGTGCAAGGAAGTGAAGCTCCTCGGCGACGACGCCGACATCACGACGCTGCCGATCCCCATTCATTCCGAGGGCGACGCCGGCCGCTATCTCGGCTCCGGGGTCACGATCACCCGCGATCCGGACACCGGCGTGCGCAACGAAGCGATCATCCGGGCGCTCGTGCGCGGGCCGCGGAAAATGGGCTTCTGGATGGCGGCGCGCCACAACTGGGCGCACCTCATGAAGTACCAGGAGCGGAACCGGCCGGCGCCGATGGCGTTCGCGATCGGTCTCCATCCCGGCTACGAGATCCTGGCGAACTTCAGCGGGCGGCACGAAGGGTACGACGAGCTCGAGATGGGCGCGGGCGTCCTGGGCGAGACGCTCGAGCTGGTGAAGTGCGAGACGATCGACCTCGAGGTTCCCGCGCAGGCCGAGATCGTGATCGAAGGCATCGTGCCGCCGGGCGTGCGCGAGCCCGAGGGGCCGTTCGGCGAGTTCACCGGCTACAGCAAGGGCGCCGAGGGGCCGGCGCCGGTCTTCGAGGTCACGGCAATCACCCGGCGGCGCGATGCGATCTACCGCCACATGCAGGCGACGGTCTTCACCGACCACCAGCCGCTGGTCTCGGTGCCGATGGAGGCGAGCCTCTATCGGCGGCTCAGCGAGATCCACGGCCGCACCGAGATCCACGACGTCTACATCCCGCCGTGGGTGACGATGTTCACGGTGTTCGTGCAGATGACCCCGCGCTGGGACGGTCAGGCGCGCGATGTGCTGCTCGGCGTGCTGTCGAGCCCGTATCTGCATCCGAAGATCGCCATCGCCGTCGACGAGGACGTGAACATCTACGACCCGCGCGAGCTCTTCTGGGCGATCTCGACGCGCGTGAACCCGGAGCGCGACGTCATCGTGATCCCGCACGAGCGCATCCACCCGCTCGACATCTCCGCGCCCAACGTCGACCGCTCCGAGGTGACGGTGATGCGCGTTGGCGGCAAGATGGCGATCGACGCGACGAAGCCGCCGCTGTGGCGCAAGAAAGAGCGGGAGGAGTTCACGCGAATCAAGCCGAAGGGCGCCGACGATCCCGCCCTCCAGGCCTTGCTCAGGCACCTGACATCGATGGTATGAAGCTCACGCGCGCCCGGTGGTGTCGTCTCTTCAGACACAGGGCGAGGAGGTCGATCCAATGGCTACGCACTCGAAAACGCGGCGTGCCGTCGAAAGACTCCGACGTCTCAAGCGGCGGCGCCGAGTTGCCGAGCTGAAAAAGGCTCGGGGCAAGTGACGCTCAGGAGAGCGTCAGCAGCTCCTTGGCGCTGCCCGTCATGAGCTGGCGCACCTCGACTTCGGTCATCCCGTAGGCGCGGAGCATCGCGGCCAGCAGGCGGTACGCCTCGACCGTCTGGGGCAGCAGTGGGATCCCGGCGTCGCTCGACAGCATGAAGGGCTCCGGGCCGATCGCGCGGATCGCCGCGACCATATCCTGCGTGTCCACGCCCAGGAGCGGCGAGAGCTCGTCCCAGGTGAGCGCGAAGCGTACGCCGGCGTCCGCCCAGCGCTTCATCTTCGGCACGTCGAACTCGAACACCTCGCTGAACGGGTGATCGATGAACGCCCGTCGGAAGCCGGTCGCGCTCATCTCCTCGGCCAGCGCGTCCATCTCCTGCGGCGAGAGATGACCGAACGAGAGCAGTGAGCGAACTCAGCTGCCACCCCGCGCGGCCCGGCTCGATTCTCGACGAGGTGTACGGTGCCGAGCGCGCCGGCGAGCTCGAGACCCTGACCGAGACCCGAGTGAAGGAGACGCTACGAGACGCGGCTCGCTCCCGGCGCCAACATCATGCGCCGGGAGGTCGGGCTGCCGGAAGCCGAGTGCCGCGCCGCCGACCCGCGGTTCGCCCTGGTGGACGAGGCGTAGCGCGCGCGGCGGTCAGCGGGCGTGGCCCGGCGGCGCCAGCCGATGCTCGGCGATCTTGTTCAGCAGCGTCTTGTAGCTGACCTTGAGGAGGCGCGCCGCCTCGGCGCGGTTCCAGTGCACCCGCTCGAGGACTTCCTCGATGATTCGGCACTCGGCGTCGCCCGCGGCGCGTCGCGCCACGTCCTTCAACGTGTCGGCCGGAGCGCGGCTCGCCGAAGCGTGCCCGCTCCGGTCCTGCGCGACCAGCGTCTCGAACGCCTGCTCCCCGTCGGCCAGTACCACAAGACGTCGCATGACGTTCTCCAATTCCCGGACGTTGCCCGGCCACGAATAATCCGTGAGACGGGCCATCGTCTCGGGCGACAGTTCCTTCGCTCGCCGATACTGACGGTTGAATCGCGCGAGCATGGTGGACGCGAGCAGGGGGATTTCCTCCGTCCGCTCGCGCAGAGGCGGAACCCGGATGTCCACCACGTTGAGCCGATAGTAGAGATCCTGGCGGAACTGGCCTTGGGCCATCGCCCCTTCCAGGTTGCCGTTGGTCGCCGCGATCACCCGCACGTCCACGTCGACCATCCCGTGCCCGCCGACGCGGCAGAAGCGGAGGTCCTGGAGCACGTGCAGGAGCTTGGCCTGGAGCGCCAGCGGCAGGTCGCCGACCTCGTCCAGGTAGATGGTCCCCCGGTGCGCCAGCTCGAACTGGCCGAGCTTGCGCCGGTGCGCTCCGGTGAACGCGCCTCGCTCGTGCCCGAAGAACTCCGACTCCAGCAGCCCCGTCGGGATAGCGGCGCAGTTGACCTTGACGAACGGGTAGTCTCGGCGGGCCGACGCGGCGTGAATGGTACGGGCGATCACGTCCTTGCCGACCCCGCTCTCACCGCGGATCAACACGGTCGCGTCCGTGTCCGCGACGCTCGCGACGACCGACTGGATCGCCCGCATCTCGCGGCTCCCGTCGAGGAGCGGCTCTTGGAGCGCCAGGTCCACGATACTCACGGTCACCTCCATATGTGGAAACTCGACGGTGTAATAGTGGAATCCGATTTCACAGTGGACAATCAGGTGAACACCTGAATCGGATGACCGGGAACCCTGGTGCGGTATACTTGCGCCCGCTCGATCGTGTTGGAACTCGATCGTGTCGGAAGGAGAACGAACATGGCGTACAGGCCGGTGTCCCTCGATCACGTCAACATCTTCGTGCGCAACGCCGAGCAGTCGCACCGCTGGTACACCGACATCCTGGGCCTGCACACCCAGGACACGATGTACTTCAAGGACACCGGAAGGGTGCGCGCGGTGTTCCTCGCGTGCGACCCGGCCCACGCCCACGACGTCGCCCTCTTCGAGGTCGGCGAGGACGCCCCCGGGCCGCAGAAGCGGCAGGTCGGGCTGAACCACTTTGCCTGGCGAATGGGATGCCTCGACGATCTGAAGGAGATTTACCTGAGGCTCAAGGACAAGGGCGTGCCGGTCAGCGTCTCGGACCACACCGTCTCGATCGGCGTGTACTTCTCGGATCCCGACGGGAACGGGCTCGAGGTCTACTACGAGCTGCCGAGGAGCGAATGGCGCCGGGAGCGGCCGTTCTCGGGCACGGGTGACAAGGGTCGCTTCCCCGGGCCCTGGGACGAGGTTATCCAGGGGACGCCGGCGTTCGCCCGGTAGGCCCCTCCGTCACCACCACCCGGATCGGCGTCGGATTGAAGCCGTTGCACGGGTTGTGGACCTGAGGGCAGTTCGAGATCACCGCCAGCACGTCCAAGTCGGCCCTCAGGTCCACGTAGTCCCCCGCCTTGGAGAGCCCGTCCACGATCCCCATCGCCCCGTCCGACTCCACCGGAACGTTCATGAAGAAATTGATGTTCGCGACGATGTCCTTCGGCCCGAGCCCGAAGGTGGCGAGCGCCATCCGGAAGTTGGCCCGGCAGCTCGGGGAGTCCTTCACGCCGTAGCGGACCTCGTTGCTCTCGGCGCTGCAGCAACCGCCGATCGTGTCGTGTCGGCCACACGTGTCCCCCACGATCGTGAACAGGCGGCGGCCCCGATCCGAGTAGATGCCGTGACCGCGCGTGAGGAAGATCGTCTTCGCGTACTTCATCGTGTCCGCCGCGTTGTAGCGTTCCTCCGGGTCCGCGGCGTTGTAACAGAGGAAGTCCACAGCCTGCTTGCCCTCCAGATCGACGATCCGGAGCGTGTGCCCGCGCGGGATCACGCGCGCCCACCATTGCCCGGCCGGGATCACGCGATCCTCGACCACGCTCGCGGCCGGTCCCCTCCCGCGGCCCATCGGGGCCGAGTATAGCCGACCTCCGCGCGCCCGCCCGAGCCTTGACAGCGCCGGAGAGTGCGAGGACGATCGTGCATCCTCCAGCTCTCGATCTTCCGTCTTCGGGACTTCCGCTGCCTCGGGAGCTCCATGGTCCTGAACGCCGTGGGAACGATGGGCGAGGTCGTCGTGCTCGGCTGGCTGGCGCTCGAGCTGACGAGCTCCCCGTTCCTGGTCGGCGTGGCGCTCGGAATGCGTGCGCTCCCGCTCTTCTTCGTCGGCGCTCCGGCCGGCGTCCTCGCCGATCGATTTCCGCGCCATCGCCTGCTGATGCTGACGGGCGCCGGCCAGGCGCTCACGGCCTCTGCGCTTGGCGCGCTGACGCTCGCGGGTCGCGTGCGCTTCGCGCACCTCCTGCTGCTGACCCTGGTCGCCGGGGTCATCCGCGGCGTCGAGTGGGCCGCCCGCCAGAGCTACACCCACGACGTCGTCGGTCCCAAGGAGCTGATCAACGCCCTCGCGCTGCTCGGCGTCGCGATGCGCGCGGGCTGGCTGGTCGGCTCGCTCGGCGCCGGAATGCTGATCGCGCACTTCGGCTCCGGCGTCGCGTACGTGGCGGTCGCGGTGGGCTATCTGGCCGGCGCCGTCGCGCTCCTGCCGGCCTCGGCGCCGACCGGGATCCGGCGGGCCGCCGCCGGCTCGCTGTGGCACGGGGTCGTCGGGTTCGTCACCGCGATGCGAACCGATCGGATCCTGCCGATCCTGATGCTGCTCACCGCCTGCGCCGAGATCCTCGGCTTCTCGCACCAGGCCTTGCTCCCGAGCATGGCGCGCGACGTCCTCCGCGTCGGGCCCGAGGGGCTCGGCACGATGAACGCCGCACGCGCGGTCGGCGGGATCCTCGGCCTCTTCGCCGTCGGGGCGCGCGGCCCGGTGCGGGGCGGCGGGACACGGTTCCTGGTGGTGCTGCTGGCGTTCGGCGCGAGCCTGGTCACGCTCGGCGCCGCGCCGCGCGTCGTGGGCTATGCCGGCGTCGTGATCGTGCTGGTCGCCGTGAACGCGCTCGGCGCCGTCTCGGACCTGCTCTCGCAGAGCCTGATGCAGCTCGGCGTGCCCGAGCGGCTGCGCGGGCGCGCGGGCGGCGCCTGGGTCGTGGCGATCGGGCTGGCGCCGCTCGGCCAGCTCCAGATCGGCGCGCTCGCGTCGCTGTTCGGCGTCGGCATCGCCCTCGGCGCCAGTGGCCTCGCCCTGACGGCGCTGGCCGGCGCCGCGGCCCTGACGTTCCCCCGCGTGCGCAGGATTTGATGTCGAGGAGCGCCACGGCTACCGCCGGGGCGCTTCCGAGCATCGGAGGGTTTGGGAGCCCGTCGAGGCCCCCCTTGTGGTCAAACGACCCCGCGCGATTCCAGGCCTTCGATGGCCGCGCGATCGTAGCCCAGTTCGGCCAGGATCTCGGCGGTGTGCTCGCCGATCGTGGGCGCGCGATGACGAAAGCGTCCGGGCGTCTCCGAGAGATCCACCGGGGTCGGCGCGAGCGGCGCCTTGCGCGCGAGTCCGGGATAGTCCGTGTCCTCGAGGAGCTTCGCGGTGCGGATGTGCGCGTCCTCCAGCGCTTGCTGCGGCGAGTAGAGCGGCGCCGCCGGAATCTTCGTGCCCTCCAGCCCGGCCAGCGCCTCCGCCGTCGTGCGGGTCGCGGTCCACTCCGCCATGCGCTTGGAGATCGCCTCACCGTTGTCCCCGCGCGCGAGGTCGTCCTTGAAGCGCGGATCGCCGAGCCAGTGCCGCTCGCCCATCAGCGCGGCCCAGCGCGCGAACATCGGCTCGCCGATCGCGGCGGTGAGAATCCAGCCGTCCCGCGTCCGGTAAAGATCGGACGGCGCCGACGTCTGACCGCGGTTCACCGTGGCCACCCGGTTGGGCTGGGCCACCTGCTGCTCGACGAGCGTCGGATTGTTGAAGGCGACCGCGGTGCGGAGCAGCGCGCCCTCGACCTTCTGACCCCGGCCGGTCTTGCCGCGCGCCATGAGCGCCGCCAGCGTGCCGAACGCGGCGAGCGACGCGGTGCCGCAATCGACCCAGGCCACCGCCGCGCGCAAGGGCTGGTCGGGCGTGCCGGTCAGGTAGGCCGAGCCGCACATCACCTGGCCGATGCCGTCGAAGCCGTGCTTGTGGCTCCACGGGCCGCCGGCGCCGAACGCGGTGACCGTGGTCAGGATGATGTCCGGCTTGACCCGACGGAGGCTCTCGAGGTCGAGGGAGAGCGATCTCAGGACTTCGGGCGGCAGGTTGGCGACGACGACGTCGGCGGTCGCCACCAGCTTGCGGACGATCTCGCGGCCCTCGGAGCACGCCGGGTCGAGCGTCATCGCGCGCTTGTTGCGGTTCATCACGAGATACAGCGCGCCGACGCCGTCCGGCGCCACCGGCGCGACCCAGCGATCCTCGCCGCCACCGCGGCGCTCGATGCGGATCACGTCGGCGCCCAGGTCGGCCAGGAGCGCCGCGCAGTACGGGCCCGCGATGTACCGCCCGAAGTCGAGGACGCGCGTGCCCGTGAGAACGCCGTCGAGGTGCCCATCATGCTCGGTCATGGGAGGAGCTCCTCATACATGGATGACTGGTTCTGATAGTCTACCGGACACCACCGCGGGACGGAGGCGATCGTGGCGACGATGAGCTCTGGTTCGGATGCCGTGCGGACCGTCGAGCGCCTCGGCGCCGACGACGAGACGCAGGCGGTCGTCATCACCGGCGGTGGTCGTGAGTTCTTCTCGATGGGATCCTGAGCCCTACACCAAGGAGGGACTCTCATGCGCTGGGCGACTTTTCAGATTCCTCCCGCCACCACGGAACGGATCGGCGTGGTGCGAGGCGACGAGATCCACGCGATGGCCGCGGGGCCGCGGCTGATCGACCTGCTCGGCGACGGCGGCGAGCGGCTCGCCGCCGCCGGCGCCAAGACGCTCGCGTCGCCCGCCGAAGTCGTGCGGGTCGATCGCGTGCGACTGCTGCCGCCGATCTCGCGGCCGCCGGCGGTACGCGATTTCATGACGTTCCGCCAGCACATCGAGACGATTCGCAAGTCTCAGGGGCTCGAGCTGCCCAAGCAGTTCTTCGAGATCCCCGTCTTCTACTTCACGAACCCTCACGCGCTGGTCGGCGCCCACGATCCGGTGCCGATGCCGCCGGGCTGCCAGAACCTCGACTTCGAGTGCGAGATCGGCGTCGTCATCGGACGCGACGGCGCCAACCTCGATCCGAAGAACGCCGCGGACCACGTGGTGGGCTTCTGCCTGTTCAACGACTGGAGCGCCCGCGACGTCCAGCGCAACGAGATGGAGATGCGGCTCGGCCCGGCCAAGGGCAAGGACACCGCGACGACGCTCGGCCCGTGGCTCGTGACGAAGGACGAGGTCGAGCCATGGCGGCGGCCGATGGGGTACGACCTCGAGATGGTCGTCTCGGTCAACGGCCGCGAGTACGGCCGCGACAAGTGGTCGAACGCCTACTGGTCCATCGGCGAGATCATCGCCTACGCGTCCCGCGGCACGAGGGTGTGCGCGGGCGATGTGCTGGGAACGGGCACCTGCGGTAACGGCTGCCTGGCCGAGCTCCGGGCGCGCGACGCGGCCAAATACCCGTGGCTGGCCGTCGGCGACGAGATCGTCTACGAGGTCGAGCGCCTGGGGCGGATCGCCAACCGGATCGTCGCCGGGCCGCCGCTGATCCCCCTGCGCCCCTGATACGAACTAGGGAATCAGGAGGAGCTTCCCGGTCGACTGACGCGACTCGAGGTAGCGATGAGCCTCGGCCGCCTCCGCCAGCGGGAAGATCTTCCCGATGTGCAGCTTCAGCTTGCCCTCACGCAGGAGCGCGAAGCAGCGCTCGGCGCTCTCGCGCGTCTTGTCGGGGAAGTTCCGCGTGATCGTCGGCAGCGAAAAGCCGCTCACCTTCACCGACTTCGGCGAGAGCGTGGCCACGTTGAGCGGGTCGGTGGCGCCGCCGGAGCGCCCGTAGAGCGCCAGGTGCCCGAAGGGCGCCAGGCACCGGAGCCCTTCCTCGAAGGTCGGCTTGCCGACCGCGTCCAGGATCAGGTCGACGCCGCGTCCGTCGGTGAGCCGCAGCACCTCGTCGGCGAACTTGTCACGGGTGTAGTTGATGATCGCGTCGGCGCCGCTGGACTTCGCGAGCGCGACCTTGTCGTCGCTGGACACCGTTCCGAACACGCGGGCGCCCGCCGCCTTGGCCAGCTGGACCGCCGCAAGCCCGACACCGCCGGCCGCCGAATGGACCAACACGGTCCGACCCGGGCCGGTCGAGTCGACGGTGTGCAGCAGATGATAGGCGGTCAGCACCTGGATCAGGAACGCGGCGCCGTCGTTGAAGCTCACGGAATCCGGCAGCGGAACGACCATGAAGGACGGGGACAGGCAGTACTCCGCATAGGCCTTGCTGGTGAAGGCGGCCACGCGCATCCCCGGCCGCAGATTCGTGACGCCTGCTCCGACCGCCTCGATCACGCCCGCCGCCTCCATCCCCGGCGTGTCGGGCGGCTTGGCCGGGACGGCGTACTGTCCCTGGCGAAAGCGCGTGTCGGCGAAGTTCACGCCGATCGTGTGGCTCTTGATCAGCACGCCGCCCGCCCGAACCTCGGGCTTGGGAACATCGACGAGCGCCAGGACTTCGGGGCCGCCTACTCGGTCGAAGACGATCGCCTTCATGTGGTCCTCTCTATCGCCGCGTCCATAGCCGCGCCTCGGCCGGCGGGGCACCAGTTCGTGTCGCTCCGGGTGATCGGGAAGTGTACCCTGGGCCCGGCGGCCGCTCCCGAAAATCACGAGCGCAGGCGGCGATCTCCGCCGAGACGGGCTATCATACCGGCGACCCACAGGGAGTCGGCTGCAAACAGAGGAGATGGCGGTGACACCTTCGCGCGGCATCCTGGTCGGCGTGACCGTCGTCGCGCTCGGGCTGGGCCTGGCGACACTCGACGTCGCGTCGGGCGGGACGATCAAGGGCGCGGTCGTGCTCAAGGGGGCGATGCCCGAGCTCCGGAAGCTCCCGGTGACGATCGACCAGTACGTGTGCGGCAAGGAGAAGAACGCCGAGGATCTGCTGGCGTCTCCGCAGGGAGGGATTCGCAACGCGGTCGTGTGGCTCGACAAGGCGCCGCCGGGAACCATCGCCGCGACGCCGCCGGCCACGGCCACCATGGACCAGAAGGACTGCTTGTTCGCTCCCCGCGTCGTCATCGTGCCGGCGGGCGGGCGGATCGACTTCCTGAACAGCGATCGCCTCCTGCACAACCTGCACAGCACGCCGAGCAACAACCCGCCGTTCAATCGGACGCAGCCGAAGGGACGCACGATCACCATCTCGTTCTCGCAGCCGGAGATCATCCGCGTGACGTGCGACCTCCACTCCTGGATGCGGGGCTGGGTCGTCGTGGCCGACCATCCCTTCTATGCATTGACCGACGGCGAGGGGCAGTTCACGCTGCAGGGGCTGCCGGCCGGGCGCTACACCCTGCGGGCGTGGCAGGAGCGGCTCGGGATGATCTCGAAGGACATCGTGGTCGGCGACCAGGATCCAACCACCATCACGCTGGAGATGCCCACCCGCTAGGCGCGCGGGGGGGTCTCCATGCGCCGCACGACGGTCGCCGAGCGAACGCCGCTGCCCGTGGTGGCGCTGCTGGCTTCTCCGCTGGGCGGCCTCGTGCGGGCGGTGGCGCGGGTCCGCGCCTCCGTCCACGTGAAGCTCCTCGCCGCGTTCCTGGTCATCGCGCTCCTCTTCATCGCGATGACCGCGGTGAGCCTCCTAGCCGTCGCCGAGACCGCGCGCCAGACCACCCTGCTCGATGAGGCCCACGAGCGCGTCGGGTGGTCACGACAGATCGAGCAGGCGCTCGCGATGCAGATGCACTTCACGTCGATGGCGCTCCTCTCGCAGGGCGCCGAGTCCGTGGGCCTGATCCTGCGTGAGAACAACCGGTTCAACGACACCCTCGAGCGCCTCCAGACGGCGGCGCCGCCCGAGGAGCGCGCGCTCATCCAGTCCATTCGCGTGGCCCAGGACGACGCGATGGCGACGGTCGCCGACATCGCCAATGCCCTCCGCGATCGGCGACTGGCGGACGCCATGACGGCGCTGCGCACACGGCAGGAGCCGATCTACCAGAAGATCGAGGCGCTGGTGAGCTCCCTCGTCGCCGCCGAGGAGACCCGGATGGCGAGCCTCCGTTCCAGCATCGCGGCCGCCCAGGGCCGGTCGCTGCGGCTGACCGCCGGTTTCGCCGTCGTCTCGGTCGCGCTCGCGCTGCTGGCCGGCTTCGTGATCTCGTGGTCGTTCATCCTGCCGGTGCGGGAGGCGCGTGGTTTCTTGAGCGAGGTGGCCGAGGGGCGGTTCGGCGGCAAGATCGTCGTGCCGAATCGCGACGAGTTCGGCGCGCTGGCGGAGCACATGAACTGGATGAGCCAGGAGCTCCACCGGCTCGACGACGAGCAGCGGGTGGCGGCGGAGCAGCTGCGGGGCCTCAATGATCGCCTGGCCCTGGCCAGCCGGGCCAAGTCGGAGTTCCTCGCCAACATGAGCCACGAGCTGCGCACGCCGCTCAACGCGATCCTCGGCTTCACCGAGATCATGCTCGACGGGCTGTACGGCGAGGTCCCGACGGAGCTGCGCGAGCCGCTCGTCGACATCCAGACGAACGGCCGCCACCTGCTGCGCCTGATCAACGACGTGCTCGACCTCTCCAAGATCGAGGCGGGCCGACTCGAGCTGAGCGTCGCCGAATACTCGGTCCAGGAGATCGTCGATGTCGTCCACGCATCGCTGAAGTCGCTGGCCATCGAGAAGGGGCTCACGTTCACCGCGCGAGTGGCGCCCGACATGCCGCGGGCGTGGGGCGACGGCCGGCGGCTCCTGCAGTGCCTGCTGAACCTCACCGGCAACGCCCTCAAGTTCACCCGCCGGGGTCGGGTCGACCTGGACGTGCGCCTCGAGGGCGACTGGCTCACCTATCGCGTCACCGACACCGGCATCGGCATTCCCAAGGACGAGATCGACAAGATCTTCGCGGAATTCCGTCAGGTCGACACCACGATCACCCGGGAGTACGGCGGGACCGGCCTGGGGCTCAGCATCACGAAGCGACTCGTCGAGATGCACGGCGGGCGCATCGGGGTGGACAGCGAGCTCGGCAAGGGGTCGACGTTTTTCTTCACGGTGCCCCTGCACACCGACGGAGAGCTCTCATGAGGGACCGGACCGTGCTCCACATCGAGGACAACGAGTACAATCGGAAAATCGTGAGGCAACTGCTGAGCCGGACGTCGTTCAAGCTGCTGGAGGCCGCCGATGGCGAGGAGGGAGTCGCGGTGGCGCAGCGCGAGCTGCCCGACCTCATCCTCATGGACGTCCAGCTGCCCAAGCTGTCCGGGCTCGACGCCACGCGCCAGCTGCGCGCCGATCCCCGCACCGCCAAGATCCCGCTCGTGGTCGTGACCTCGTTCGCGCTGAGCGGCGACGACCGGCGCGCGATGGACGCGGGCGCGTCGGCCTATCTGGCCAAGCCGTACAGCCCGCGCGATCTGATGGCGCTGATCCACAAGTTCCTCCCCGACAACTGACGGCGCAACCCGAGCTGACGAGCGGTGCGTGGCTTAGAGAGAGGAGACGATCGATGAGATACGGAACGCCGTCGGCCATCGTGGCCGCCGCGGTCCTGATCCTGGCGCCGGGCGCCGCGCGGGTGGGCGCGCAGGGCCAGGCCGAGCAGTTCACGCCGGAGTACCGCGAGCTCCGCCGCTCGTACGACGAGAAGCACACACCCAAGATCGAGGCGCCGGACTCGGTCAAGCGGGGCCAGTGGTTCGAGGTCACCGTGACGGTGGGCGCCGGGTCCGCTCACCCGTCGCTGGCCGAGCACTTCGTCCGCTACATCGCGCTCTACAAGGACAGCGCGGAGATCGCGCGCGTCTACCTCCATCCGGTGTTCTCGTATCCCAAGGCCGTCTTCACGATCGCCCTCGACGAAGGCGGCACGCTGCGCGCCATCGCCGAGCCCACCCATTCGGCCGCCTGGGAAGGCTCGAAGAAGATCACCGTCACGCGCTAGGCCCGCCGTGAGAAATCCGCCCCGCATCCTGATCGCCGACGACAATCCGGCCAACGTCCGCATCTTGAGAATGCGTCTGGCCGCCGACGGCCACGAGATCGTCACCGCCGGCGACGGCGAGGAGGCGCTCGCGGTCGCGAACGAGTCGCAGCCCGACCTGATCCTGCTCGACGTGATGATGCCGAAGATCGACGGCATCGAGGTGTGCCGGCGGCTCAAGAAACTCCAGGGCGTGGCCTTCACGCCGATCATCCTGGTGACGGCGATGGCGGACGCGAAGGACGTCGTCGCGGGGCTCGACGCCGGGGCCGACGAGTACCTGACCAAGCCGGTGGACCACGCCGCGCTCTCCGCGCGGGTCCACTCCATGCTCCGGATCAAGTCCCTGCACGACACCGTGACCGCGCAGGCCGAGGAGATCGCCCGTTGGAACGCGACGCTCGCGCGGCGCGTCGACGAGCAGGTGGCGGAGCTCGAGCGGGTCGGGCGCCTGAAGCGCTTCTTCTCGCCGCAGCTCGCCGACCTGATCGTCGGCGGCGGCGCCGCCGATCCGCTTCGACCGCACCGGCGCGAGATCTGCGTGGTCTTCCTCGACCTGCGCGGCTTCACCGCGTTCGCGGAGGCCTCCGAGCCCGAAGAGGTGTCGGACGTCCTCGCCGCGTATCACGCCCAGATGGGGCGGCTCATCCTCGAGCACGAGGGCACGCTCGAGCGGTTCACCGGCGACGGCATGATGATCTTCTTCAACGATCCGGTGCCGGTCGCGAATCCGGAGGAGCGCGCGATTCGCATGGCCGAGGCCATGCGCAGCCGGATTCGGGATCTGGGCGCCGAGTGGCGCCGGCGAGGCTACGACCTGGACCTGAGTATCGGCATCGCCAAGGGCTACGCGACGATCGGCGCGATCGGCTTCGAGGGTCGGCAGGACTACGCGGCGATCGGCAGCGTCACCAATCTCGCCTCTCGTCTCTGCGCCGAGGCCTCGCCGGACCAGATCCTCGTCAGCCAGCCCATCCACGCCGGGGTGGCGGAGCTGGTGAACGTCAAGGCGGTCGGTCCACTCCATCTCAAGGGGTTCCGCCGTCCGGTCACGGCGTACGAGCTTGTCGATTTGAGGCAGCCGGCGCCCTGACCCGCTCGAGCCCGTTCTTCGTCGCCGACGGCGACCGGTTCATCCCCTCCGCATCGGCGCGCGGGCCGTGGAGCGCGCGGCATCAGCATGGGGGCCCGCCGGCCGCGCTCCTCGCCCGCGCGTTCGCGCGCCAGGCGGGGCCCGACGCGCAGATCACGCGTCTGACCTTCGACTTCCTGCGGCCGGTGCCGCTGGCGCCGCTCACCGTCGCCACGCGCGTCGTCCGCGCGGGCGCGAAGGTCCAGCGCCTCGCGGGCACCGTCCTCGCGGAGGACGGTGCCGCCGTGATCGAAGCGACGTGTCTCGTCATGCGGGTGGCGCCGAACAGCATCGTCGTCCCGCCGGAGACGCGGGCGCGTCCGGCACCGCCCACGGAGAGCGCGCCCTTCGAGCTGCCCTTCATGTCGGGCGACGAGGGATATCACCGCGCGGTGGAGTGGCGGCTCGCCAAGGGAACGTGGGGACGAGGGCCGGTCGCGGCATGGCTCAGGCTGCGCGTTCCGCTCGTCGCGGGCGAGACGCCGACCCCGCCGCTCGAATGCCTCGTCGCCGCCGCCGACTCCGCGAGCGGCGTGGCGGTCGCGGTCGACCCCGCCCGCGCGACGTTCGTGAACGGGGATCTGACGATCGCCCTGCATCGTCTTCCGGCCGGGGAGTGGATGTGTCTGGACGCGGCCACGACCGGCGAGAGCCACGGGATCGGCCTGGCGCGGGCGCGGCTGTGGGACACGACCGGCCTGGTGGGACGCTCGCTCCAGACGCTCCTGCTCGAGCCGCGCTAGATGACCGCGTCGCGCCGCAGCCGCGCGATCTCCTCGGGGGCGTAGCCCGCTTCCTTCAAGATCTCGTCGGTGTGCTCGCCGAGCGTCGGCGGCTCGCGGTCGAGCCCGGGGCTGCCGTGGGCGAGCCGGAATCCGGCGCCGACCAGCCGCATCGGTCCGTAGCGCGAGTCGATCGTCTGCAGCACGTCGCGGTGCTCGAGCTGCGGGTGGCGGACGATCTCGTCGATCTTCCAGATGGAGCCGCACGGCACGTCGGCGGCGGTCAGGCGCTCCTCCCAGCTCTTCGGCGTGTCGCTGGCCAGCGCGGCCTCGATGATCTCGCGCAGCGCCGGCTCGTTGGCGGTGCGCGCGGGCCAGTCCTTGAATCGCGGGTCGTCCAGCGCGTCGGCGCGGCCGAGCGTCTTCATGAGGCTGGCGAACTGCTTCTCGGTGAGCACCGCCAGCACGAGGTAGCCGTCGCGCGCGCGGAACCGGCTCGCGGTCGGCTTGCGGCTCACCGAGCCGTTGCCGATCTGCTTGGCCTCGATGCCGGCCACGGTGTACTCGGACACCGTGCCGGGGATGAACGCGAGCGCCGCGTCCAGCATCGCGACGTCCACGAGCTGCCCGCGCCCGGTGTGCGTGCGCTGGTAGAGCGCGCTGGCGACGGCCAGCGCCGCGGTCATGCCGCCGATCGTGTCGCAGATCGCGAACCCGGCGCGGGTCGGCCCGTGGGCCGGCTCGCCGGTGATCGACATGATCCCGGACATCGCCTGCAGCTTGCCGTCGAAAGCGGCCGTGGTCTTCTCCGGTCCGGTCTGGCCAAAGCCGGAGACCGAGCAATAGATGAGCCGCGGATTGACGGCCGCCAGCGCGTCGTAGCCGAGCCCGAGCCGGTCCATCACGCCCCCGCGAAAGTTCTCCCACACCACGTCGGCGCCGACCACCAGCCGCTTGACGATCTCCACCGCTTCTTTGCGGCGCAGATCCAGCGTGATCGAGCGCTTGTTGCCGTTCACCGCCAGGAACGACGGCGCCATCTTCCGCTCGGCCCACGTGCGGTCGGCGAGCTGTCCGCGCGTGTCGTCGCCCTCGCGCGATTCGATCTTGAGCACGTCGGCGCCGAGCAGCGCCAGCTGGTAGGTTCCATACGGCCCCGCCAGGTAGCGGGTGAAGTCGAGGATGCGCACGCCCGCGAACGGCTTGCTCACGACGCCTCGCGCTTGCCACGGGCGATCGACTTCACCTCGTCGAAATCCTTGCGACGCTCCGCGATCTTCTCCGGCGAGAGCTTCGTCAGGTCGAGGTAGTCGAGCTTCCAGGCCGCGTCGGCGTTCCAGCGCAGCGGCGACTGCACGGTGCTGCGCGCGGCCGGCGCGCTCTCTAGCACGCGCAACGCGAGCTCGAGGGTCTGCCTCTGGGATTCGACGTCGAACGGCCGGCCGGCCGAGTTGCCGAGCGGGAAGTCGCTGAACACGAAGCGCGGGACCCCGCAGTGCTCGACGATGTCTTTCGCGCAGCCCATGATCACGGTCGCGATGCCGTGGGCCTCGAGGTGCCGGGCGACCAGACTCACGGTCTGGTGGCACACCGGTCAGCTCGGGACGAGCACCGCCGCGTCGACGCCGTCTTCCTGGCAGCGGCGCAGCATCTCCGGGACATCGGTCTCCATCGTCACCCGGTGGCTGCGGTTCGTCGGCGCGCCGTGGACGCGCGGCCCCAGCGTTCCGATCCGCCCGGCCGCGGCCGCGTCCTTCATCCGCGCCAGCGGCAGGTAGGTGTTGATGTCCGCGGCCGTCGTGTGCAGGCGGTCGTAGCCGACGTGCGAGATCCGCAGATCGGGCACGCTCGCGGTGGGGATCGAGTACACCTTGTAGAACTTGGCGCCGGCGTTGTAGGGCGCGCCCGGCCCCTGGTCACCCGCCTCCGGCTGGAACGGCGCGGCGGTCGTGATCAGCGCCACCCGGGCGCGGCTCAGCGGCGTCGGCAGCGGCGTGAACGGGACCTCGGCGAAGTGGGCCCAGCGGTACGGCGTGAAGCCGAGCGTCATATAGTAGTCGCGCGTCCGCTGCATGTAGGGAATCGGCGCGTCGTGCTCCGCCGCGAACACTGCTCTCGTCTCGGGGGCGATGGTCGTCATCGCGGGCTCTCCTCAATTCGTGTAGTCGCGCCGCTCAGTCTAGCCCGCGCCGGCCGCGCCGTCCACGCCGACAGGCTATCGCTGGAACGGCGCATACGATCCGAGCACGAGAACGATGGGGTTTGCCGTGGACGTCGACGCGCACGTCGACGGTCGCGATCGCCGGATGCCCGGGATACGGGGAGACGCCGTCCGGCATCCGCGGCCGATGCGACGGAGGCTCGACGAACAGGGCGTGCACCTCGGCGTGGCCGCCTCAGCGCGCGGGACGGCGAACCGCGAACGCGACGGCGACCAGCGCGACCGCGGCGCCGACGGTGGCGAGCGCCGGCGCCCACGGCAGCCGCACCGAAGCGCTGGCCGCGCTCGCAGCGCCGACTGCGGCAAGCGTGGTCGCCCCCGCGACCACGCCGAACCGCGCCCAGTGGCGAATCTGCGAGGCGACGACGCCGGGGCCGAGCGCCGCGCGCCGCGCGCGCCAGCCGAAGTCGGCGGTCTGGAGCAGCAGGGTGACGCCGACGCCGAAGAGCACGGCGCCGGCGAGCCGGGGCGGCGAGCCCGCGAGCCAGAGGGCGAGCGCGTATTCGCCGAGCGCGACGACCGCGCCGCCGACCACCACCGGCGGGCCGAGCAGGAAGCCGAGCCCGCACAGCGCCAGCGCCACGACGCCGAGCGTCAGCACCGAGGTCGCGGGCGCGATCAGCAGCGGGTAGCCGACGAGCGCGCAGGCGAGCATGGCCGTGAGGTGACGCATCGTCAGCGCGCCGCCGCGCGGCGGCGCCGCGCCCCGGTGAGCCCGACGAGCGCCGCCTGCAACGGCTCCGCCGGATCCCACTCGACGATCGCGATCCCGAGGCGGCGCAGCGCCTCGGCGCGGGCATTGCGCTCGAGCGTCCACAGCCGGCACGCGAGGTCGACGCTGGTCGAGGCGCGGCGCGCGCGCTGGACCAGCGGGATCGGCGACGGGCTCAGCACCGCGACGTCGAAGCCGCGCGCCGCCAGATCGACCACGGCCTTCTCGAAGCGCGCGTCGAGGAGCGGGCTGATCGCGATCACGAGCGCCTGGGGCGGCAGTACGCGTCGCGGGACGAGCGCGACCTCCTGGGTCACGTAGCTGAACATCACGTCGGCCCGGAGCAGCGCTTCCAGCAACCGCTCGTGGTGCGCGCGCCCCGAATCCGGGCGCACCCAGCGGAACGGTCCGCAGTACTCGATGAGGCCGACGCGATCCTTCCGGGCCAGGTACGCCGTCGCGAGCGCCGCCGCCGCCCGGATCGAGGCGTCGACCGTGGTGTCGGGCGCCGCGCCGGCTTCGGCGAGCGTGTCGAGCATCAGGATCACGTCGGCGTTGCGCTCGAGATGGTATTGCGTGACGAAGAGGCGCCGGAACCGAAGCGAGGCGCGCCAGTTCACGTGGCGGATCCGATCGCCGGGGACGAACGCCCTGATGTCGCCGGGCTCGATCCCCTCGCCGACCGCCGGCGCCACGTAATTGCCGACCGAGCTCTGGGTCCGCCGCGGGCCGGGCAGACGACGCAACGGAAGCACGCTCGGGTACACGCGCAGCTGCCACGGGGCGCGCATCGCCGTCTCGCCGGCGTGAAGGCCGGCGCGGTCCCAGCAGCGCGCGTGCATGGTGCCGAGGCTCACGCGGCCGCGACGGACGCACTCGACCTCGTACTTCCACTCGACGCGCTGTCCCCGGGCGAGCGTGAAGAGCCCGCGGTTGTGGCCGCTGACGACCCTGAGGCCCGACGGCAGCGGCTCGAACAGTTCCAGCAGCGCGACCGGCTCACCGGCGACCACGGTCACCGTCACCATGACCCGCTCGCCCTCGAAGACGCGCGCGGACGAGATCGCGTGGGCGATCGACCAGTCGGGCGTCGCCGGAGCGCGCGCGGTCACCAGGAGGGCCAGCAGCACCGGCACGACGACGACGACCAGCTCGGCCCGGCCCGAGAACACCGCGAGGACGAGCCCCCACGCGCCGACCGTGGTGATCGACAGCGCGAGCGGGGTGAGGCGCGTCGTCACCGGCCCTCGGTCGTCGGCGCGGGGACCTGCGTCAGCAGATCGCTCACGACCTGGGCGGGCGACAGCTTCGTCACCCAGAGCTCGGGCTGCAGAATCAGCCGGTGGGCGAGCGCGGGCCCGGCCATGGCCTTCACGTCGTCGGGCGTGACGAAGTCGCGCCCTCGCAGCGCGGCGAAGGCGCGCGCGAGCTTCAGCAGGGCCAGCGCGCCCCGCGGGGAGGCGCCGAGCGCCACGCGGTGGTCGGCGCGGGTCGCCTGAACCAGATCGACCACGTACTGCATGACGACGTCGGCGACGAACACGTCCTCGAGCGCCTGCTGCATGCCCAAGACCTCGGCGCGGGACACGACGGCGCCGACCTCGACGTCGTCCTGGCGCCGCCCGCGCCGCCGCTCGAGGATCTGCCGCTCCTCGTCGGCGTTCGGGTAGCCGATCGCCACGCGGATCAGGAACCGGTCGAGCTGTGCTTCCGGCAGCGGATACGTGCCCTCGAGCTCGATCGGGTTCTGCGTCGCGATGACCAGGAAGGGCGGATCGAGCCGGAACGACTCTCCTTCCACGGTCACCTGGGCCTCCTGCATCGCCTCCAACAGCGCGGCCTGGGTCTTGGGCGTCGCCCGGTTGATCTCGTCGACCAGCAAGAGGTGCGTGAACACCGGCCCCGGGCGAAACTCGAACTTGGCCTCGCGCTGATCGAACAGGAAGCTCCCGGTGACGTCGGCGGGCAACAGATCGGGCGTGCACTGCAGGCGCTTGAAGGACAGGTCCAGCGCCTGCGCGAACAGGCGCGCGATCAGGGTCTTGGCGAGGCCCGGATAGTCTTCGATCAGCACGTGGCCGTTCGCGAGGATACCGGCGAGGATGCGCTCGAGGACGTCGCCCTTGCCGACGATGACGCGGGCCAGTGTGTCGAGGATCTCGCGGCTGCGCTCGGTGACCCGACCGACCTTCACCGGCGCGGCTCCAGCGCGGCGATGAGCCGGCCCAGCGCGGCGAGCGCGGGGCCGCGGCCGAACGAGCGGCCCGGCGGCTTGGCGAGCGCCTTCGTCGACGCGCCCCCGGCGCGCGAGAGCTCCACGAGTTTCGGCCAGAGCATGTGGTCGAAGTAGGACTGGCTCCGCGCGCTGAACTTGATCTCCTCGTGATAGCGCTCGAAGCGCGTATCGGACACGTGCGGGAGCAGCGCCCGCGCTCCCCCGCCCCATCGCGACGGGCGCTCGATGAACGCGCCGATCACGGTCCGGACGCGGAACACGGCGAGCGCCAGCACGACCGCGCCGACGAGGCGCGTCGCCGCCGCCCGGTAGGGGCTCGCGACCAGGAACTCGATCAGCGAGACGGCGGTGACGAGCGCGGCAACCACCACGAGCACGCCGGCGACGGCCGCCATCCGGCTCGGCTCAGGCGAGGCCAACGCGTGCCTCCTCCGCTTCGCGCTCGAGCGCTTCTCGGATCTCCTCGAGGCAGGCGCGCGCGTGGTCGCGCTCGGGCGACTCGAGCGGGTGCAGGCTGAACCGCGCGAGCTCGAACAGTCGTGTGAGCCGATCCACCGCGCGTGGCGGGAGCGCGAGGCGGTCGAGGATCTCGCGCATGAACTCGTCGGCGGTCTGCCAGGGCGCGCGGGGCACCCGCGCGCGCGCCGCCACCCGCTCGAAGCGCCGGTAGCACTTGATGATCGCCACACGAGCGTCGGGCTCGGCGGCGAGATCCTCGAGGCTCTCGTCGACGGCCTCGGTGAGCGGCCGGGCCTCCGACGGGCCGCTGGTCCCCTCCCACCACCGCGCGATGCGCTCGGCGAAGAGCAGCAGCACCGCCACGCCCAGCGTCGCGAGCCCGGCCAGCAGCGTCAGCGTTCCCAGGAGCCACCCGACCAGTGGGAGCGAGAGCTCTGGAGTCCCGGCGTCCAGGGCGCTGGGATCGGCGGGCAGCATGAAGCGACGCCACGCGAGCAGCGATCCCTCGACGTACTGCCACCCGAACGAGAAGATGATGAGGCTCGCGATGAGCGGCACGAGCGGCAGCATCCGGACGAGCCCCTGGAGCCACCACGGAAGCTTCGACGGCTCTTCCTCGCGCGCGAGCAGCTCCGCCTCCTGGCGGCGGCGGTCGCGCGAGAGCGAGATCCCCAGCACGATGAGCGCGGCGAGCGCGAAGGCGATGCCGCTCGCCAGGAGCAGCGAGTCCGGCACCTCGACGCGCAGCCGCACGGCGGGCAGCTCGTCGGACGAGCGCGGGGCGGCGAGCAGGGCGACGAGCGCGAGGAGGAGGCCCGCGCCGGCGACGACCGCGGCGCCTGGAATCGTCATCCGTCTCATCGGGGGTGCGACAGTATATCCTGTCGGGCAGACGGCCGGGCCCCGCGCCCCGCCCCGACAGGAGGCCATATCGTGACCGACCACCATCGCATCAAGGGCGTGCTCTCCCCGGTCGTGACACCCTTCGCGGCGGACTTGGCGACGGATCCCGAGCGCTTCGTGCGTCAGTGCCGCTGGCTCCTGTCCCAGAACGTCGGTTTGGCCGTCTTCGGCACGAACTCCGAAGCGAACTCGCTCTCGGTCGAGGAGAAGATCGAGCTGCTCGATCGTCTGGTCGCCGCGGGGCTCGATCCGGCGCGGATGATGCCGGGCACCGGCTGCTGCGCGCTGCCCGACTCGGTCCGCCTGACCGCGCACGCGATGAAGGTGGGCTGCGGCGGGGTGCTGATGCTGCCGCCGTTCTACTACAAGGGCCTGAGCGACGACGGGCTCTTCGGGAGCTTCGCGGAGGTGATCGAGCGCGTGGGCGAGTCGCGCCTGCGCGTGTACGTCTACCACATCCCGCCGGTCGCGCAGGTGCCGATCACGCTCGGGGTCGTCGAGCGCCTGCTCGCGAAGTATCCCGCCCAGATCGCCGGCATGAAGGACAGCGGCGGCGACTGGAACAACACCAAGGCGTTCATCGACGCGTTCGCGACGTCGGGCTTCGACGTGTTCGCCGGCTCCGAGACGTTCCTGCTCCAGAACATGCGCAACGGCGGCGCCGGCTGCATCAGCGCGACCGCCAACGTCAACCCCGGCCCGATCGCACACCTCTTCGACACGTGGAAGCACGCCGACGCCGACGCGCAGCAGGCGCGACTGGACGTGATCCGCGGGATCTTCCAGAAGTTCCCGATGATCCCGGCGCTCAAGGCCGCGATCGCGCATCACGGGCGTGACGCGAGCTGGGCTACCGTGCGCCCGCCGCTGGTGGCGCTCACCTCGGCCCAATCGAGCGCGCTGGTCGGCGAGCTCGACCGGCAGAAGTTCACGATGCCCGGGCTGGCGGCGCGCTGATGCCTTCGCTCAGCCGCCAGCTCGCGCAGTGGGTCGCCGGCCTGCGGTACGAAGACCTGCCGCCGGCGGTCGTCGATCGTGCCAAGGGCCTGACGCTGCAGGGCCTCGCGTCGGTGCTGCTGGGGTCGCTGACGCCGGGCGGCCAGCAGGCGGTGAAGCTCGTCACCGACGAAGAAGCCGGCGTGCGCAGCGGCGCCACGATCATGGTGGACGGCACCAAGGTCACGAAGGGCGGGGCCGCCTTCGCCAACGCCGAGATGGCGATGGCCGGGGGCAAGTGGGACACGTTCCGCATGCTGACGCACCCGGGCACCAGCATCATCCCCGGTGCCTTCGTCGGTGCGGAAGCCAGCTCCGCCTCGGGACGCGACTTCATCACCGCGCTGGCCGCCGGCTACGAGGTGATGGAGCGGCTGGCCGCCGATTTCATCCCCACGGTGATGTCGCGCGGCTTCCACGCCGGGGTCGTGTTCGGCATCTTCGGTCCCGCCATCGCCGCCGCGAAGATGCTGCGCTTCACCGAGGAGCAGCTGAACAGCACGATCGCGCTCTGCGCGAGCCTGGCCGCCGGCAACCTCGAGGGCGCGCGCAGCGGCGGCCGCGCGCTGCGGGAGGGCGGCGCGGTGCGCAACGCGATGCTCGCGGTCGCGCTGGCGAAACAGGGCCACGTCGGCGGCGAGACCGTGCTCGAGGGCGACGCCGGTTTCTATCACGCGTACGTCGGCAACAACCGGGGCCAGCTCACCTACAGCTTCGTGGGCGACACGAGGACGAGCCTCGACAAGATCACGGCCGCGCTGGGTCGCGAGTGGATATTCCTCGAGACGCTCTACCGGATCTACTCGACGGCCGGCTACAACATCGCCCACATCGACGTGACGGCGGCCTTGTGCCGCGAGCACGACATCAAGCCCGAGAACGTCGACCGCGTCGAGGCGGTGGTGAACTGGCTGGAGACGCAGTATCCGAGCCCGGCCTTCCCGAGCCGGCGTGAAGATCTGGAATGGAAGCCAGGTGGCACCGCGTACTACTCGGCGTACGCGGTCGTGAAGCGCGGCTTCCCCGTGCTGAAGGCCAACGTCGATCCGACGGGCGCCGGCGAGCCGCCCGAGGTGCTCGACCTCATGAAGCGTGTGAAGCTGATCCCCTCGCACGAGATGACGCTCTTCGGCCCGCGCATCACGATCTTCACGAAGGACGGCAAGAGCTACACGAAGCAGTCCACCGGGCGCGAGTTCATCTGGGACTTCGACGAGGAGACGCGCCGCATCCGCGAGGTCATTCCTGGGTTGCCGATCCCGGCGGCGCAGTTCGAGGAGATCATCACCACGTGCCGCGATCTCGACCGACAGGCCCGCGCGGACGCGCTGGTGCGACTGACGCTGAAGAAGGCGTGAGCGCGTGAAGACGATCCGCATCATCACGCCGACCGGCCACCTCGGGACGACCCCGCTCGAGAAGGCCAGCTTCGAGCGCGGCTGCGGCATGCGCCCGGATTTCATCGTCGCCGACTTCGTGGTGTTCGAGCCGGCCAACGCGATCAAGTTCACGATTCGCCGGCTGCGCCCGAGCGGCGGCATGGGCGAGAGCGATCTCTTCGGCTCGCAGCAGTACGCGCCACTGTTCGACGTCGAGATCCCCTGACCGCGCGATCGTCCGGAGGTGCGCGCCGCAAGTCGTCGCGGGCAGCGGCCCCGCCGGCCGAGGCGCGGCTACACATAGGAGAACCGACATGCCAGGAAAAGTTCGCCGGATCGTCACCGGAGTGAACGCCGCCGGGCGCTCGTACATCGTCTCGGACACGCAGCTGCCAACGGCCGCGGTGGCGCCGGGCGCGCCCGTGC
>Ga0209161_10000500_pt1 | contig 31841 bp, 29 predicted proteins | sample GraSoiAngelo_155_FD_186169 | JGI IMG/M metagenome (GOLD analysis project Ga0209161, IMG submission 186169) | Grasslands soil microbial communities from the Angelo Coastal Reserve, California, USA - 14_1009_13_30cm (SPAdes) (version 2) | ecosystem: Environmental > Terrestrial > Soil > Grasslands... | reverse complement strand
GAGCTGGTCGAAGAGCGGGTGGTAGCGCATGACCATGTGTGCGCGCTCGCTGACGATGAGGTTTTTTGGTTCGATGCCGCGCTCCCGCAGCTGCGCGATCTCTTTGAGCAGGACGATCGGGTCGACCACGACCCCGTTGCCGATGATGCATGTGCAGTGGGGGTAGAGGATGCCCGAGGGGATGAGCTGGAACTTGAACTCGCCGTGCTCGGTGATGACGGTGTGGCCGGCGTTGTTGCCGCCCTGGGAGCGGATGACCATGTCCGCCTTCGCGGCGAGGTAGTCGATGACCTTGCCTTTGCCCTCGTCGCCCCACTGGCCGCCGACCAGGATGATGACCACGGCGGCTATTCTGTGCCGGGCTCGGGGCGTCTCGTTTCGAGGTTGTAAAAGCGAGTGTGGTCGCGACGGAACTTGAGCTCGATCGTGCCCGTGGGCCCGTTGCGGTGCTTGGCCACGTGGACTTCAGCGACCCCGGGCTTTTCGTCCGACTTGTAGTAATCGGGACGAAACAGAAACATGACGACATCCGCGTCCTGCTCAATCGAGTTGTGGACTATCACATTTCCTGCTACGAAGTTATGTAGATCATCCACGGTCAAGTCATACACATCTTCGATACCATCCGGTGAGATGGTTCGGATCTTGTCCCAATAGACATCGCTAGTTGCCAAAAGCTCGAGTTCATCCGATTCGACTACCGCAGCCAGCCTTCGGGCGCGCTCGCGACTGAGATTCTGCTCGTAAATAGCCGTGCCGGCATACGATGTCTGCAGACCGCTGTACATCTCGCGCGTCGTGATGCCTGCACGGGTCATCGCGGGAATGGCGTGCATTCGCCAGGCTATCGCCGGGATGACGTCGCGATTCCTGTTCTCGCGCTTCGCTCCGAGGTAATCAAGGATGGCGGCTTTGTGTTTGGTCTTGTTGACGCCGAGCACTTCAACGATCTCCAGAAAGGCATAGATGTCGTGCTGACTGCTGACTGTCACGTGATATTGGTCGCGGCCCTTCGTGCCCTGTGAGTGATTGGAGATTCGTGCGTTGATTCCAATCCGCAGCAACAGACTCTGCACATCGAGAGCCAGCTGCCGACTACTGCTCGCGTAGTAAACGTTCGCGTAGTGCGCAAGGCCGTGCGATAGATGGACGCACCCATCGGTCGCCCAAAGGTGCTTGAGGAAACATGCGACTCCAAGAGCGGATTGCCGGAAGACTTCTTCCGGGACGCGCTTTTCGTACGAACGGAGCCCGAAGGCACCGAGGTCTTCGAGCCAGACTCGTATCGGGTTGCGCACGCCGTGAGTGAGATGCCGTGTCGGCGGCAGATAAACCTGTATCCACGTTCGTTCCTGATGGATCCTTGGTCGAATCGAATCGCCGAATACTTCCTTCGCTAACGCAATGACTTCCTCGGCAAGGGTCGGGTCTTTGGTCGTGTATTGAATCGCGTGCGTCGGAAGGGTGCAGCCGTCGCCGATGAGGTGGCCCAACAACCCGAGCTCCGCCCGACTCATCGTGTCGCGGTCCGGACCCTGAAGAATTCGTGGCAGCGCAATGTGATCCCCGGGTTTCAACTCATCCAGGCGGCGCCACCCCTCCATGGTCAGGAACTTGTGATTGGCGGTAGCGCGAACTGAGCGCCCTAGCTGTGTCGTCAGCTTGAAGACCAGCTTGGTCCCAGTCGCGAATACGTTCGTGACGCGTTTGCAGTCCAGTCGCCACCAGCCCTTGTCGAGGGCTAAGACACGAAAGTCACTCCTGCCGACCAGATCCTTGATTGGCGTGTAGCTGCCTGTGTCCGGCAGGTAGACAGGCGTGTCGCCTGCCAGGCATCCTGACTCGCGAAGGTCGCTCAATATCGGCCGCTTGTCAGGGCGCTGCTCGGGAGCGCGGCTCAGCTGTGAGATCGCCAGAACAGGTACGCGCAATTCTCGGGCAAGGCCCTTCATTGCTCGCGAAATGGACGAGACCTCCTGTACCCGGTTGTCATCGCCGCGTGTCCGCCCATGCATCAACTGCAGATAGTCGACGACGATCATGTCGATGTTGTGCCGCATCTTCGCCTGGCGGGCCTTGAGCATCAAAGTAAGCTCATCCATGACCGGCGTGTCATCGATGAAGATCGCGGCCTCGCCAAGTGGCCCCAGTGCGTTTGAGACTCGATCAAATTCGGCCTCTGTCAATAGGCCTCTGTGCATGCGCTGGGCATCAATCTGGGCTTGTTCCGTAAGGAGGCGCTCAGTGAGCTGCTCTTTGGACATCTCAAGACTGAAGATGGCAATCGATTTCTTTGCTTCTAGGGCACTATGGAGCGCGACGTTTAGTGCCAAGGCCGTTTTGCCCATCGACGGGCGACCCGCGACGATGATCAGGTCGCTGTCCTTGAACCCTCCTGTCATGCGATCCAAGTCGTGGAATCCCGTAGGGATGCCGACCACCCCCTGACCGCTCTCCATCTGCAGCGAGATCCGCTCCATCGCCGGACCCAGCAGGTCGTACAGCCGGGCCAGCTCGCGCTGGTCGCGGTCGTCGGCGACGCCGAACACCAGTGACTGCGCCTGGTTGATCGCGTCCTCGGCCTCGATCCCATCGTCAAATCCGTAGCCGGCGATGTTTCCGCCCGCCGAGATCAGCCGCCGCTTGTACGCCTTCTCCTTGACGATGCGCCCGTAGTACTCGATGTTCGCCGAGGTGGGCACGGCGCTCTGCATCGAGGCCAGCTGCGCCCGTCCCCCAACCCGGTCAAGCAACCCCATCTGCTGAAGCTGCGACGCCAGGGTGACGTTGTCGATCGGTTCCCCGGCCGCGAAAAGGTCCAGTGCAGCGCGGTAGATCTGCCCGTTGTTCTCGCGATAGAAGTCCTCGGGGTGCAGAAACTGCAGCACCTTGGCGACGGAGAGCGGGTCGAGAAGGATCGAGCCCAGGATCGACATCTCCGCGTCGAGGTCGTGCGGTGGTACCCGCCCAGCGGCGAGTGGAAGCGTGGTCGCCATGCCGGTTGCTTTAACGGTCCTGCGTGACGATCACGTTGACGTGAGCGCTCACGTCTCGGTGCAGCTTGAGCGAGACCTGGTGCTCGCCCAGCGTCTTGATCGGCTCCTTCAGGTCGATCTTGTGACGGTCGATCTCCACCCGGTGCTGGGCCTTGAGCGCGGAGGCGATGTCCTGGTTCGTGATCGAACCGAACGCCTTCTCCTCCGCCCCCACCTTCAACCGCACCACAACGGTCTTGTTGTCGATGTCGTCGGCGACCAGCTGCGCCTCGTTGCGATCCTTGGTCTCGCGCTTGACGGCCGCATCGCGCAGCCGCTTCGCCTCCGTCTCCGCTCCCTTCCCCGCAGCCACCGCCAGCTTGCGGCGCAGCAGGAAGTTGCGGCCATAGCCGTCGGCCACCTCTTTCACATCCCCCGCTCGCCCGAGATTGTCAACGTCCTTCGTCAGCAAGACCCGCACTTCACCCGACCTCCGACATGGATTGATATTCGTCGCGGTGGCGGACTCGCGAACGGATTCGATCGACCAGACGCCCCACCCCGTGGCGCGCAGCAGCCACAGTATCGCGGACATCCCGGTCCCAAACGCTCTGCTTGGCCTTGAGAGCCGCCTCGTGCTCGCGGCGGATGTCTTCGGGGCAGGCCTCGATGAAGGTCTCGACGGCAAGGATTCCGAGCGCCAGCATGTCGAGCTCACCCACCACCGGGATCCAGGCCGGAAGATCCAGCGGGCTCACGATCACGCCCAGCGCCCCCAGAAGCAAGGCCTTGGGTGCGGCCGGGATCCGCTCGTCCCGCACCAGGCAATAGGCCAGTTTGCCGTGTCTCGGCACATCGAACAGAACCGTTTTTGCCCGCGAAAACATGGATGGCATGGGGGGCCGCCAAAGGTTACAGCTTTCCTACCGGCACAGGAAGCCCATTAACAGGCGCCAGGCGACGAAAGGGCGGCGACGTATTAGCGGCAGGCGGCCAAAGGCCGCCGCCAAGACACGTCGCACTTTTTGGCGCCTGGCGCTAGCCTTGCGCCCGTGGCCACGGCCGCCGCCGTAGAGGGACGCGCCGCAGCCGGGTTCGGCAACCTCAGGCACGCCGGACTCAGCGCCTTCTGGTTTGGAAGCAACTTCCTCTGGATCCCCCTCACCACCGTCCTGATCCAGAACCAGATCGACTCCGTGGTGCCGAAGGGCTCGCAGAACACGGCCATCGGGGTCGCCCTCGGAATCGGCGGCCTGCTGGCGATGACGGTGCCTCCCCTGGTCGGAGCCTGGTCCGATCGCCTCCACAGCCGGTTTGGACGGCGGCGGCCGATCATGGTCGCCGGCTCGATTCTCACCCTGCCCGGCCTTGTCATCTTGATGCTCGCCAACAACTACGCCGAGGTGCTCGTCGGCTACGCGATCATCCAGTTCTTCTTCAACGCCGCGGGTGCGGCCTACGCCGGCATCATTCCCGACGTCGTGCCGGCCCAGGAAGTCGGCAAGGCGAGCGGCTTTCTCGCCACCATGACCCAGCTTGGAATCGGCGGCGGCCTGGGTGTCACGTCCTTGATGGGCGGCAGCCGCACCGCGTACCTCGTGATGGGCCTGGTGGCCCTCTTGAGCCTCATCCCGACGGTCTGGGCCGCCAGGGGCGAAGGGGAAACCCCAGTCGTCCCCCATCCGGGCCGTCCGCTCGGTGAAACCGTCCGCGAGTTTCTCAGGCCGCTTCACGAGGGCGATTTCGCCTGGGTGATCTTCACGAGGCTGATGATCTCGTCAGGCATCACCGCGGTCCTCTACTTCCTCGTGAACTTTTTCCGCGATGTGGTGCTGCCATCCACGACCAACCCCGCCACTTTCACCGACAACTGGCTTCTCGTGGTCGTGGTCACGGCCATTCCATTCGGCTTTTTGGGCGGCCTGCTGTCCGACCGCATTCACCGGCGCAAGATCTTCGTTTATCTCGCCGGTGCGGCTCAGGCCTTTGTGGCAATCGTGTTCATCGCCCTGTACCCGACGGCGATCCCGCTTGTTTTCGCCCTGGGGGTTGCGTACGGAGTCGGCTACGGCCTCTACTTCGCAGTCGACTGGGCGCTGGCCTGCGACACGCTGCCCAACCCCAAGGAGTCGGCCAAGGACATGGGCCTGTTCCACATCGCGTTGACATTGCCGCAGGCGGTCATTCCTTTTTTTGGCGGACCGCTGATCGACCGGCTGAACGGTCCTCACGGGAACGGCGGCTACCGGATCGTCTTCTCGAGCGCGGTCGTGTTTCTCTTCCTAGGCACGGTCCTGGTGAGCCGGATCAAGGTGGTTCGCTGAGCGCCGGACCGCGAGCAGGCTCGCCACCCAGATCGCCGCGATCCCCACGACTCCCAGCTCGGCCAGGAGCCGCAGCATGACCAGGTTCGAATAACCCATGACGAGGAGCGCCTGCAGGAGTTTGTGACCTGGGCCGATGAGAAGCCATCCCGCGGCGACCAGCGCCATCACCGCCCAGTCCCGCCGGCGCACCGACCACGTGATGAGCACGAACATCGGCAGCAGCAGCAGGACCAGGTGCGTGCCCCATGAGTAGGAGGCGATCAGCGGCGTCGCGGCCACGATGGCGGCCGCCTCGAGTCCGCGGCCCGCGGATGTGGTCGCGGGCCGGCGCAGCACGGCCAGGGTGACGATGAGGATCGCCAGGGCGATGAGGATGGTGAGGACGCGCGCCGGCGCCGGGCTGCCCCGCAAATTGAAAAAAGAGTCCGGTTCGAACAGACGGGTGATGGTGCCGCCGGGAGAGTGGTTTTCGAAAAATCCAGTCCCGGCGCTGACGGCGGGCAGGACCTTGAACAGATACTCGAACAGGTACTGTGGAGCCCCGACGAGCCACAAGACCAAGCCGGCAGCGGCGGCGACCGCTAACATTGCCCATCGCCTCGACCACATGACTAGGAGGGCGACCGGGCCCTGGATGAGCTTCAATGCGATGGCAGCGCCCAGGGCGGCTCCGCCCCACCAGCGCCCTTCGACCCAGCTCCAAAACCACACCCCGGACAGCCCTAGCAGAACGAGGTTGACCTGGCCCTCGGCGATGTTGCCGATCACAGGCTCAAAAGCGAGCGTGGCCAGGATCAGGAGCGTCGCGAGCTGCCACTCCTTCACCTTCAGCGCCTTCAGGGCCAGCCCGATGAACACGGCCAGCGATGCGTTGAGGACGAGGACGGCTCCCACCGTGATCAGGTGGCTGCCGACCCCGACCAGGGGCTGCAGCAGCCACGCCAGCACGGGCGGCATGACGTACTGCGGGCCTGTGGGTTCGAGGCAACCCATGGTCGCGCACAGGTCGTACGGGTCCTGGCCGGTCGCGAGGCGCGTGGCCGCCCGCATGTAGCTCTCCTGGAAGTCGCCCAGGTAGCCACCGAAGAAAATCGGTTGAACCAGCGCCTGCCAGAGGTAGGTCGCCAGGATCGGAATGCCGGCGACCGCCAGCAACACCGTGCGAAATCGGCGGTCATCCAGCGCGGACCGCCGGACGGGGGGCGCCGCGGTGAGCTCTCCGATCACGACCGCGAATTATCGGCTGACGGTTAGCCCCTCCGGCGCCTTCGGCGCCACCTCCCCATCAATGGGACGGCGCAGCCCCTCCGGCGCCTTCGGCGCCACCTCCCCATGAATGGGGACGGCGCAGCCCCTCCGGCGCCTTCGGCGCCACCTCCCCATGAATGGGGAGGAGTAGACAAAAACGAGGCGGCGCCTGCAGCGGACACCGCCTCGACCGGGAGGCCACCGGGTGACACGCGTTTGGTTTCTGCGCCGCTCTACGGCCGTTGCCTACTTTTGGAGGCCAACCTTTGCGTGAACTGTCGGCGGACCCGGACGGAGAACGAATTGACTCCACAGTGCGACGATCCGAGGACAATGTCAAGGGGGTTAAGTATTTGTCGGCTACTACATTTGAGGTAGGGCGATGCCTGAGCTGAGCTACGTCCACGGCGCGAGCGAAAAGCCGCTTCTCGGCGAGCCGATCTTTCACAATCTGCGGCGCACGGCGGCCCGCACCGGCGATCGCGAAGCGCTGGTGGTCGCGCATCAGGCTTACCGGGCCACGTACCGCGAGCTCGTCCAGCAATGTGAAGAAGTTGCGCGAGGTCTGATTGCGCGCGGCGTGAAAAAAGGTGATCGGGTCGGCATCTGGTCGCCGAATCGTTACGAGTGGGTCGTCGTCCAGTACGCAACCGCGGCCATGGGCGCGATCCTCGTCAACATCAACCCTGCGTATCGGACATCGGAGCTGGAGTACGCGCTCAACCAATCGGGCACGAGCTTCCTGATCCTGGCCGCGGCGTTTCGCCAGGCCGACTACCGAGCCATGCTCGCCGAGGTCAAAGGCAAGTGTCCCGGACTGCGCGAGGCGCTTGTCCTGGAAGATGGATGGGACGCGCTCAAACGTGACGCGTCGCGGGTCAAGGCAGGCGACCTGCACGAGCTCGAGGCCACGCTGCAGTTCGACGACCCGATCAACATCCAGTACACCTCGGGCACGACCGGCTTTCCCAAAGGCGCCACCCTCACCCACCACAACATCCTCAACAACGGCTTTTTCATCGGCGAGACGCTGAAGTACACGGAGCACGACCGCGTCTGCATTCCTGTGCCCTTCTACCACTGCTTTGGCATGGTCCTCGGCAACCTCGCCTGCACGACCCACGGCGCGACGATGGTGATCCCGGCCGAGGCTTACGACCCGGTGCTCACGATGCAGACCGTTCAGCAAGAGCGCTGCACGGCGCTTTACGGCGTGCCGACGATGTTCATCGCCGAGCTCGAGCACCCGCGGTTCAGCGAGTTCGACTTCAGCTCCCTGCGGACCGGCATCATGGCCGGCTCACCGTGTCCGGTCGAGATCATGAAGAAAGTGCAGACCGTGATGCACATACCGGAGATGACGATTGCGTACGGCATGACAGAAACGTCGCCGGTTTCGACGCAGTGCACCACTGACGACCCGCTGGAGAGGAGGGTCGCCACAGTCGGCCGGGTCCATCCCCATGTCGAGATCAAGATCGTCGATCCGGAGTCCGGCGCGGTCGTGCCTCGAGGCACTCCCGGCGAGCTCTGCAGCCGCGGCTACATGGTCATGCGCGGTTACTGGAACAACGAGGAGGCGACCCGGCAGGCGATCGACGCCGCCCGCTGGATGCACACGGGCGACCTGGCGACGATGGACGAGGGCGGCTACATCAACATCGTCGGCCGGATCAAGGACATGATCATCCGCGGGGGCGAGAACATCTATCCCCGCGAGGTCGAGGAGTTCCTCTACGGCCACCCAGACATCGCCGACGTGCAGGTCATCGGCGTGCCGTCGGAAAAGTACGGAGAAGAGGTCATGGCCTGGGTCAAGCTCCGCGAGGGAGCCACCTCGAGCGGCGAGGAGCTCGGCGCCTGGTGCAAAGGCAAGATCGCGACCTACAAGATCCCGCGCCACTGGAAGTTTGTCGACTCGTTCCCGATGACGGTCACCGGCAAGATCCAGAAATTCAAGATGCGCGAGGAGTCGGTCGAGGAGCTTGGGTTGGCGAAAGCGGCCGGAGTTAGAACGGCCTAGACGAGCGTCTCGTACGGGAACGCGGAGGCAAACGGCTCGTAGAGGAGGAGCACCTTCTCGATCGGCACCACATCGCGCATGAAGATCGCTCCGGCCGCCACGCCCGCGAAGCCGACGATCCCCAGACCGTCGTGGGGCGCCGCCTGTTCGGCGCCGTCCTGCATCGCGCGGAAGGCCTGGGTGCGGGCCGTCTGGCTGACGGCCGTAATGACCTGCTTCCATGCGGCCGTGTAGTTCGCCGCCGGGTCGAGCCCGGTCTGGGCCCCGATCGCGGCGACCGCCGGGCCCGCCGACGTGGCCTGGGCCTTGGGACGCTCGGTCAAGGCCTTGGCAACGGCCGAGACCTCGGCCTCCACCTCACCCTTCAAGGTCGGAAGGCGGCGCAAGAAGCCGGCGATCTGCTGGTCGATCGGCCCGGGAGGGCGGTACTCGGGGCCGGGAAGCACGGTCGCAAACGGGCGGTAGATCGCGGCGAACTGCGCGGGATCCATCTGCTCGCGGACCAGGATGGCGAGCGCGACCACCTGCGCCGACTCGAGTGCGGCGGCGACCCCGGTGCTGTCGGGCAGCACCTTGCTGATGGCGGCCTGGACCTGGGTGACGCGGAAGCCGGTCGTGAAGGCGTTGACCATCGCCTGATCGGCGCCTGAAAGGAGACCGTCGATCACATCCTCCAGAGCCGCAGCCGAGGGCCGCCGCCGGGAGACCACACGAGCCGTGGCGATCCACTCCCAATGAGCCGGCCCTAGCGCCCTGCTGGCGGCGGTCAGGAACTGCCCTGCTTCGGTCGCGCTCAGCGGATTGCGACCTGTTCGGGCAGCAGGCCTTTCGCCCGCAATTTGTCGATCGGGTGGTAGGCGTCGACGATGCGCATCGTGCCCGAGGCCGAGCGCAGCACCATCGACTGTGTGTAGGCATAGACGTCCTCATAGCGGACGCCCTTCAGCAGCTCGCCCGAGGTGATCCCAGTGGCCGCGAAAAAGATGTCCTGTCCGGAGCAGAGGTCGTCCAGGCACAGAACGCGATCGGGCTTGTGGCCTTCTTTCATCGCGAGCTCGCGTTCCTTGTCGTCGCGGAAGTGGAGCTTGGCCTGCATGTCGCCGCCGATCGTTTTGAGCGCGCACGCGGCGAGCACGCCCTCGGTCGCGCCACCCGACCCCATCATGCAGTGGATGCCGAATCGAGTTTCGAGGGCGGCCTCGAGAGCAGCGGCGACGTCGCCGGCGGAGATCAGCTTGATCCGGGCCCCGACGTCGCGGATCATCGCGATGGTCTCCTTGTTGCGGTCGCGGTCGAGGACGACGACCGTCAGCTCCTGCACGGGCAGCCCTTCGGCCTTGGCGATCCGCCTGAGGTTCCATTCCACTGGCATCTCGAGGTCGATCACGCCCCGTGCCTTGCGACCGACCACCAGCTTTTTCATGTAGTGGACGTGAGTCGTGAACATGGTTCCCCGCTCGGCCAGAGCCACGACCGAGATCGCGCCGGGCAGGCCTGACGCGGTCAGGCTTGTGCCTTCGATGGGATCGACGGCGACATCGACCTCCGGTTCGAGGCCGTTGCCGAGCGCCTCGCCGAAGTAAAGCATCGGCGCCTCGTCCTTCTCGCCTTCGCCGATCACGACCGTGCCCTTCATGTCGACGCTCGCAAGCGAGGTGCGTATGGCTTCGACGGCCCTGGCGTCGGCCGCGTCTTTGTTGCCGCGACCCTGCAGCGGCGCCGCCGCGAGGGCGCCGGCTTCGGTCACCCGCAGCAGCTCGAGCGCGAGGTTGCGGTTGATCTTGGGCTCTTCGATCATCGAGTGTCGCGACCTCGGATTCCGACACAGATTCGCCCGATCGGCGGCCGGAGCCAAGGAGACGACGAGCACGCGAGGGAGCGCATCCCGCGGATGCGTAACCGAGCGCGCCCAGGAGTCGACGCAGGCTTCAGCGCCCACACCGGGGTCCCCGCGAAATCGACAGATTTCGTGGGGTGGTTCGGCGCCCGGCCGCCTAGCGGGCGAAGCTGCGAGGAAATTCGGGGGCGCGACACTCCAGGCTCAGGGTAGCGGAAGAACTATGAGATGCCGCGGCGCCGGATCGGCAGCTTGTCCGCCTCTATCCAGAGGTCTCCCTTGCGGGCGAGGCGGCGGTCACCACGCCGGTCGACGTATACGCAGGTCCGCTCCAGGACCGCGGTGATCCGGACCCTCTCGCCCTCCAGGGTGGCGTCGAAGCCGTCGATCAGGACCTCGTCCTCGTCCAGCTCGACCTCGCTGAGCCGCCGCGACCCGCCGGGGCGGACCTTGGTCGACAGCTGAAGCTGCGGCCGCGGTCCCTGGGACGGGCTCGGCTTGATCGTCAGCCGGGATGAGGCCGAGCCTGGCAGGCGGATCCCAGGTCTCGGCGCAGGGGGTATTGCGGGCCTGCTGGGCAGCGACCTCGGCGCCGGCAGCGGAGGCGGCTTCCGAAGCACCGGCGAAGGGGCCGCGGAAGCAGACGGTTTGGCGGCGGACTTTGACCCCTTCGGGGACGTTGGCCTGGCGGGCCGCTCAGCCGCCCGGGGACGGGGCGCCTCGCCTCGCGCCCGGGACGGCTTTTTCGACGGTCTTCTAGAAGAACTCACCCCAGAACTTCCTGACCCGCCCGACTGGGTTAGGCACCGTCCTCAAAGTTACGACGGTCGACTGCGCCTGCACCTGCGGGAGTCGCTCTGGATGCGTGTCGGGCACGCCCTCCGGGTGGACCCGGATCACGCCGTAGTGGACGCCGCCCTCCTGCACGATGAGGGCTCCCACCATGGCGTCGCCTTCGAGACGCCCGGAGCTCGTGATCTTGAGGCGGTTGGTTGCGATCACGTTGCCGCGGACAAGACCCGCGACCGTGATCCGCGCCCCCCGGATGTCCGCCTCCACGTGGGCTTCGGGCCCGATCAAGAGGTCACCGTCAGACTCGATCTCTCCGCTGAAGCTGCCGAGGACCTGTCCGTAGCCCCTGAGCTCAAGCTTCCCTGAGAGCGAATCATCGCGGGCGATGACGGTCGCTTTGGGGTCCAGCCCCAACGGATCTGGGCCCCCGTTCGTGCTGGTCGCTCCAGCGGACTCCACGGCGGTATCAGACATTCGAGTACCTCCCCGGCCGCCTCTCCCCAATTGGGCGGCCCCCTCCTAAGGGAGCATAACGGCTGATCTACAGCTGTGAATGTGTTGCCAAGTAATCAATTACTGCTGCCCGGTCTGGTGCGATTTCCCCATCGATCACCAGCTCCTCGAGCCTTTTTTTGATCCGGCCCACCTCAGGACCAGGGCCGATGCCCCGGACGGCCATGATCTCCTCGCCCGTGATCAGCGGCGCGAGCCTGGACGGGCGCTCCGAGCGGACCTTTTCCAGGCGGGCCTGAAGCTCGTCGAGCTTTTCGGGCTCGGGATAGGCGGAGGCGGCGATGTCAGCTTTGGCCAGGGCGAGCAGACGGTCGAGCAGGGGTCCGGCGTCCCGCGCGAGGCGGCGGACCGCGCCGTCCGTCCACTCCGACCTGTAAAACACCGGCCGGAGGTGCAGGTGGACCAGCCCGACGACGACCTCGATCTCCCTCACCGAGAAGCGCAGCCGCTCGAGCGCGGCCCGGGCGATACGGGCCCCGACGTCCTCGTGCCCGATGAACGTGCCATCGCCTTTGGCCGTCGCCGGTTTCCCGACGTCGTGAAACAGCGCGGCGACGCGGAGAAGGAGATCCGGGGGCGTCGCCTCGACCGTCCGCAGCGTGTGGCCGAATACGTCGTGGGTGTGATAGCCGCTCTGGAGCACGCCCTTGCAGGCCGAGATCTCGGGCAGGATGACCTCGAGCAGGCCGGAGTCGTCGAGCAGCTCCAGGGCCAGCTTCGGCCGCGGCGACTTCAGCATCTTGCGCAGCTCGTCGGCGACCCGCTCGGCCGAGATCACCGGCGGGCTCAGCCTTGTCTTCATGGCGCGCATCGCCGGAATCAGGTCGGGAGCGAGCTGAAAGCCGAGCTCGGCGGCAAAGCGGATGCCCCGCAGCATCCGGAGCGGGTCGTCGGCGAAAGTTCGGAGCGGATCTGCCGGCGTCCGCAGCGTCTTCGCCTCGAGGTCGGCGGCGCCTCCGAGCGGGTCGTGGAGCTCGCCGCTGAGGTCCATCAGCAGGGTGTTGATCGTGAAATCACGCCGCCGGAGGTCTTCCTCGAGCGTCGCCGGGCGCACGTCCGGCTTGCGCGAGTCGGGGGCATAAGACTCGGCCCGGGCGTTGACGAACTCGACCAGGTGGCCGGGCAGCGTGACCTGCGCGGTCCCATAGCGCTCGAAGGTCACCGGCGGTGGGGCGCCGGCAAGCTCGGCAAAGCGCCCCGCCAGCGCGAGCGCATCGCCCTCTTCGACCACAACATCGGGGTTGGGATGAGACCGGTGCAGCAGCGAGTCGCGTACGTAGCCGCCGACGACCCAGGCTTTGACGCCAAGGCTCGAGGCAGCTTGGTTCAGCAGGCCAAGCAGCTCCCGGTCGCCGAGCGGCTTCGCCGCTACTGGTTGATGCGTGCCCACTCCACGGCTCCAACCTGGCCGGCGCGATCACCCAGGCGGGCACGGCGCAGGCGGGGCCGGCGAGCGGGCTTGATGAAGGGCGAAGAGCGAAGCGTCGCGAGCATGGTCGGCTGGATCAGCCCCCATGAGCGCGACACGCCGCCGCCGATCACGAACATCTCGGGGTCAAGTACGTTGGTGAGGCTGATCAGGGCTATGCCCATGTAACGCGCAGCTTGCTCGACCGCCATCTGGGCGGAGCGGTTGCCCCGCGCGGCCTCAGCGAACAGCTCGGCCGCCGGACGGCCCGTCTGGCGCGCAAGCGCGGTGCCGCTGACGAACGCTTCCAGGCAGCCACGCTGGCCGCAGTTGTCGAGGGGGCCGTTGGGGTCGATGATCATGTGCCCCACCTCGCCGGCCGTGGCGTGCGCGCCGCGATGCAGCTTGCCGTCGATGATCAGGCCGCCCCCGACGCCGGTCGACCACGTGATGTAGACCATGTTTTTGGTGCCTTGGCCCGCGCCGTGATGGAACTCGCCGAGCCCGGCCATGTCGGCGTCGTTGGCCAGCTGCACCTTGGCCCCGGTGGCGCGGGCCATCATGGCTGCGAGCGGCACGTTCTGCCAGGGCAGGTTGGGCGGATTGACGAGCACACCGCGTTTGACGTCGATCGGCCCAGGGGCCGCGATGGTGATGCTGCGCACCTTGTCGCGGCCCCGGTGCCTGTCGATCTCGGCCGCGGCCCATTCGACCATCGCCTGCGCCGTGGCCAGCAGCGGCGTCCTGGTCTTGACGCTCGCGAACAGGCGGCCGTCGGAACGCGCCAGCGCGACGCGCACCTGGGTCCCACCTAGATCGATCCCGGCCAGCATTGCGCGATTAGGGTAATCGCGCCGTCGATTCAGGAGGCGATGAGCTGCTGGCCCCTGAGCGCGGCCAGGATCGCGATCGGGGCTCGTGCCCGATTGAACGTATAGAAATGCAGCCCTGGGACTCCCGCCTCGAGCAGCTCGGCGCACTGGGCGATGCAGTGCCTCACGCCCAGCGCGCGGATCGCATCGTCGTCGGACGCTTCGTCGATCGCCCCCTGCAGGGCAGCCGGCACCGAGGCGCCGGACATCGTGGTCATCAACGCGAGCGACCGGCGACTGGGGACAGGCATGAGGCCGGGCACGATCGGGACCTTGATCCCTGCGGCCCGCGCGCGGGCGACGAGGTCGAAGTAGAACCGATTGTCGAAGAAGAGCTGCGTGATCAGAAAATCCGCGCCGGATTCGACCTTCAGCTGCAGGTACTGGAACTCATGCTCGACGTCGGGGCTCTCGGGGTGCTTCTCGGTGCTGCATGCCGCGCCGATGCCAAAGCGGTATCCGCTGCCGCGCACCAGCCTGATCAGGTCGCTCGCGTGCGTGAGCTGAGGGTCGGCGGGAGTGAATGGCTCGCCCGTCGTCGGAGGATCGCCGCGCAGCGCGAGCACGTTGGCGACACCTTCGCGTTCCATCCAGTTGAGGATCTGGCGCGTGCGGTCAGCGGTGTTGGCGCACGTGAGGTGAGCCATCGCCTCGATGTGGTAGTGCCGCTTGATGCGAGTGACGAGCTCAAGTGTCTTTTCGCCTGTCCGCACGCGATACGTGACGGAGACCCAGTCCGGTGCGTGGCCCGCAAGCGCCGCCACTGTGCGTTCGAGGACGTCCACCTCGCTCTCGTCCCGAGGCGCCATGAACTCGAACGAGATGCTCGGTCGGCTTCGCGCAAGCAGGTCGGCGATTCTCATCGGTGCCGGGAACTCTACCAATCCTTACCTTGAGGAGGGTGAGCAGCGGCGCTTGCCCGGCCGCCAGGCCGGGTCGGCTTTGCCGACGCCGCGTATAGAGGGAACACTGGTTCCCTCTCATTTTTCTACCTTAGGACACGCGCGTCTCCAACGCGGCGCGTCACGCGCTGCGAGTCCAGATGCTCGAGCAGAGCCAGCACCGGACGCCGGCTCGCGCCCATGCGATCGCGCAGCTGGCCGACGGTGACCGAGCCGCCGGCGGCGATGATCTCTTTGACCATCACCACCGCCGACGCGTAGGCCTCTTTGGTGAAGGCGACGTCATCGCCGACGCGCACCACGTCGCCGCGTTCGACGAGGGCACGGACGAGCTCATCGCTCGCCCCGGTTTTCTGCATCGCCTCCGGGAGCGAGGGCGGCGCGAACGGCTGACGTCCCAACAAAGACATGAGCTCCGCTGCCGGGCCGGCGCGGGTCTCGAGCACAACGCTGTGGTCGGGCGAGGCAAGCGAACCGTTGCGCTCGACGATGCGGCCGTCGTCGATCAGGCCCTGGACCACCGCCGGAAATGACGCCGGCGGGACGCCGAGCCGGCTCCGCAGCTCCTCGCGCGCCATCCCGTTTCGGAATGGATGAGCCTGGTGATACGCATCGAGCTCATGCGCCGCCCGCGCGGCGATCGACTGCCACGCCTCATCGCTGAAGATCCACTCGCCGATCCGCCGTGCCCTCAGGCTCTCGACCTCGGCCTGGGGCGCGACCGTCGCCTTGAGCAGCGCGCTGACCGTGACGCCGCGCGGATACTTGCGCAGCTCCTCGCCAAGAATGTTGCCGGCGGCTCGTCTCACCAGCGATTCGCGCACCGCCGAGTCATGCCGCGGATGCTTGCGCGGGGCGACGTCGATGAAGCTTCCGCCGGCCACCGTGATGGCGGGGCTGGGCACCCGCAGCACGAATCGGTCCTGGGCCGCGGCGGCGATGGGGCGATCGAGGTAGAGCTGCACCCAACCCTCGGCTCCAGGCGCGATGTGGTGGCCGTCGAGCATGATCACGCGGCAACCCACCTCGGTCGTTCCCGTGTGCATCAGGACCTCGGCGCCGTGACGCACCGGCTGCGGAGCCGAGGCGAGGACGCGCACCCGGGCGTCAACCCTCCGCACAGGTTCCATCGCGCCGGGCCGAGCCAGCACGTCACCACGCGACAGCTCGTTCTTGTCCACGCCACCCAGGTTCGCGGCCACCCGGCTGCCCGGCCCGACGGACTCGACCTTCTGGTTGTGACGCTGCAGCCCGCGGATCCGCACGGGTTTGCCGCTCGGGGCGACCTGCATCTCCTCGCCCACGCTGATCGATCCATCGACGAGCGTGCCGGTGACCACGGTGCCGAAGCCGCTGATCGTGAAAACGCGGTCGATGGGAATTCGCGGCCTGCCCGCGTCGGGGCGTGATTCGGAGCCGGCGAGCAGCGCGTCGAGGGCGGCGACGAGTTCGCCCAATCCCTGCCCGGTGGGCGCTGAAACCGCGATCATCGGCGCGCGCTCGAGTGAAGTTCCCTCCAGCGCAGCGGTCACCTCGCTCTTGACGAGGTCGAGCCACTCGATCTCGACGAGGTCGACCTTGGTCAACACCACGAGCCCGCGACGCACCTCGAGCAGGTCGAGGATCTCGAGATGCTCGCGCGTTTGGGGCATCACGCCTTCGTCGGCGGCGACGACAAGCAGGACCGCGTCGAGGCCATGCGCCCCGGCCAGCATGTTGCGCATGAACCGCGCGTGACCGGGCACGTCGACGATGCCGATCTCGCGCCCGCCCGGGAGTGTCATGTGCGCGAAGCCGAGGTCGATCGTCATCCCGCGCCTTTTTTCCTCCGCCAGGCGATCGGGATCGATCCCTGTCAGGGCGGTGATGAGCGTCGACTTGCCGTGGTCGATATGGCCCGCGGTGCCGACGACGAAGCTCATCTACGCAATGTCATCGCCGCGGCCTCGACGGCGTCGATGAGAGTCTCGTCCTCGCCTTTCAGGATGGTGCGAGGGTCGAGGCAGCATTCATCCTTGTCGATGCGGGCGATGACCGGCGGATCTCCGAGACGGAGCGCAGTCGAGAGCCGGGAGGCAGGACCGGCGATCGCCAGCAGCGTGGTTGCCACGCTGTGCTCTGGCAGCGACCCGCCACCGACCGCCGAAGAACCCTCGACCAGCCTGGTTTCCACGCCGCGCTCGGCTAGTTTGACCGACCACATCGCCGCGCGGCGGCGGACATCCTCGAGCGGCGCGTGCAGCATGCGCTCGACTGGGATCTGCTCCGCGTGGCCGGTCACTCGCTGCCTCACGGTCGCCTCGAGCGCGGCCAGGGTGAGCTTGTCGATACGAAGGGCACGCGCCAGCGGATGCCGCCACATCTTCTTGACGGCTTCGACGCCTTGCTCGCTCCGCGCCAGCGCAATCCCGGCTTGAGGGCCGCCCAGCAGCTTGTCGCCGGAGAAAGTGACCACGTCGGAGTGCTTCAACGATTCCGCGACAGTCGGCTCGTCGCCGATCGGCTCGGCCGCGCCGCTGCCCAGGTCGTCGAGCAGCAGCAGGCCATGGCGACGGGCGACGCCTGCCAGCTCCGCCAGTGAGGCTGACTCGGTGAACCCGCTGACGCGGAAGTTCGAGGTGTGCACGCGCAGCAGCGCGGCCGAGCGCGGGGTGACGGCCTCTTCGTAGTCGGCCGGCCGGGTTCGGTTGGTGGTGCCGACCTCGACCATGCGCGCGCCCGAAAGCCGCATCACGTCCGGCATCCGGAACGAGCCGCCGATCTCGACCAGCTGGCCGCGCGAAACGATCACCTCTTTGCCTTTGCAGAGCGCGGTCAACGCGAGCAGCACAGCGGCTGCGTTGTTGTTCACGACCAGCGCGGCCTCGCACCCGAAGAGAGCGGTGAGGAGGCCGGCCACGAGCGCGGCCCGCTCGCCTCGCTTGCCACTTGCCAGGTCCAGCTCCAGGTTGCTGTAGCCGGCGGCCACGGCCAGGGCGTCGATCGCGGCCTGGGACAGAGGGGCGCGGCCGAGGTTGGTGTGGAGGATGACCCCGGTGGCGTTGATGACCCGCCGCAGCCTCGGCGCGGCCACGGTCCGCAGCTTCGCGGCCACCGCTGCGTGCCTGCCGGCGGCATCGGCGGCCCCCTCGCGCTCGGATGCGACCTGTTCGCGGATCGCCTCGACGACCCGCTCGCGTCCGTACTCCTTGACGAGCTCGGCGTAAGCCGGCTCGTTGAGGAGAGTCCCTACAGCAGGCAGGGATACAGGAAGACCAACCCGGGGATCGTGTATCCGACGCATGTGCCTACTGAGATTAGGCTGGCCGGCTCGAAGAAGGGCGCCATCACGTACTGCAGCAGGTTGACCCGCTGGAAGAACTGGAACGCGATCAGGACCACGACGCAGCCCGCCCAGATCTCGCGCCGCCTGATGCTGACGTCGTAGAAGAAGCGTGGATTGCGATTCCGGAAGAGGGCTTCGATGATGTTCCAGCCGTCAAGGCCAGGAATCGGCAGCAGCTGGAAGGCGAAGAGGGAGAGGTTCAGGAACACGATCGCGTAGAGCGCGGCGAGCAGGAGGCCCGGACCGAGATCGTAGGAGTAAGGCAGGCCCGCCCGGACGAGGGCGCGGAGCAGGAATCCGAGGACCACGGCGACCAGCAGGTTCGCCACCGGGCCGCCCAGCTCGTACAGCACCTTCTGCCGCAGCGTGCTGATGCGGTTGGACTGCACCGGCACGCGCCTTCCCCATCCGACCAGCGCGACGAAAACAGCCAGTGCACCGAAAGGATCGAGAAATCGGCGTGGATCGGGGGAGAAGTAGCCGAAGTAGCGAACCGAGCGATCGCCCAGGAAATAGGCCGCCGCCGCGTGGCCCATCTCATGCACCGGGATCGCGATGAGCAGCGCCGGCACCAGGAGCAGGATCCCCAGGATGAGCCCGAGGAATGGGCTCACTCGATGGGTATCTTGCGATCGCGCGGGTTGGTTCGCCGGCGGGCCCGGGCTCGCCTGGCGCGTGTGGCCGACGGCGCCGGGGCGACCCGGTTTTCGTAAATGAGCATCAGCGCCGTGATCAGCTCGCGCTGAGCGTTGAGCAGGTGGACCTGCGCCGCGGGAGGCACCATCTCCGCGAGCGCATGCCCCACCCGCGAGCCCAGCTCGTTGACCAGCTCGATGACACGCTCGCGGTCGCCGCTCATCTCTTGGTCTCCTTCGCCGCCTCGGGCCGCCGCACGAACCGAACCCGCAGCTCGCCATCCTCGATCGAGGCGCCGGCGGTGTCGCGCCGCGCCAGCACGCGTGGAAGCGAGATCTCGCGCCGGTAATTTCCGACCGTCACAAAGAGCTCGCCGTTGTGCCGGCTCAGGTCCACCGCCGACTTCTCGACGAAGGGCACCTTCAGCGACAGCACGAAATCCTGGCCATCCTTGTCGATGCGCTGCGAGTTGGAGGTCACGAAGCGAGCCGAGGGGTCGCCGTCTCCGTAGATGGCCCGCGCCATGCGCGCAAGCATCTTCTCCCCCACCACCTCGCGGTCGAACAGCGGCACGTTGAAGATGGGGATCCCGGCGAATGACTGCTCGACCTCGAGCTGGTAGCGATGATGGATGCGCTGCCACTTCTGGAACAGCTCGTCGTGGAGATCGCTCGGGAGCTGACGATTGACGATCACGGCGTCGGTGACGTAGCCGAAAAGGCTCAGGTACGTGTAGGCGCGCTTGGCCTCCTTGACGACCATCTTCTCCAGGTTGAGCACTATGCGCACCGTCGTGATCTCGGGATCCGTGAGCACCTTGCGCATGCCGTCAAGGTCGACCAGCAGGTCCTTCAGCGACGCGTACACCTCATCCGACGGCAGGGGCATGTGCATCATCGGCTGCAGCACGGGCCGGGCCAAACGCATCGCGCGCCGCGACCACGGATAGATCTTGTCCAGCCACCACTTCGCTGCGTCGGGGAATGTCAGCAGCTGAAGCGTTTCGCCCGTCGGAGCGCAGTCGACGATCAGCACGTCATGCTCGCCGCGCGCCGTGTAGTGCTTGATCCACATCAAGGACGCGACCTCGTCCATGCCCGGAGGATTGGCGACCTCGTCGGCGAGCACCTCGTCGAGGCCCTGTGTGGAAAAGACCTCGACGGCGTACTCGTGCAGCTTGGCCCAGTGACGCTGCATCTCGTGGAGCGATGAAACCTCGTGCGCCCACAGTTTGTCCCCGACCTGGACCGAGTCGCTGCCGAGCTCGAGGTCGAAAGAGTCACCCAGCGAGTGCGCGGGGTCGGTGCTCATGACCACGGTCCGATACCCGGCGGCGGCGCAGCGCACGGCGGTGGCTGCGGCGACCGATGTCTTGCCGACGCCACCTTTCCCGGTGAAAAGGACTACCCGCACGGGCGAATCTTACGTGCGGTCGATTTCCACCTGCTGCCTGCCGTGGTTGTCCTCGACGGTTCGCTCCACCAGCGACTCGACGGAGCGAGGGATCGTGACGCCTACTTGACGACCAGGGGCACGGCCAGCGAACCCACGACGAGCAGGACGATCATGGCCGCGCCGACCACCATGAGCCGCACCAGGTCCTTGGTGAAGTAAGGGACGCGGTCGAGCGGAATCGACGGGTCGGCGGACTCGACGATGAACCTGCCGCCGCGTCCTTTGATGATCTGGTTGCGCCCCCCCAGCGACATCTCGACGGCCCGCACCATCGCCTGGTCACCGCCGACGCGGGCCTGGGACACGCTCCTCGACACGGTCGAGGTCTGGGCGCCGGCGCCCGCCGTTGCCACGCCCGTGAGCGGGCCGGGAGGTCGCATCGGCTGGCGAAATTTGCCTTTGGCTCGCTTCTTGCCCTTGCGACTCATAGATCTGCAAGTCTAGACGGCGTGAAAGCCAGCTCGATTCGCCCCACCCGCCCGACAGGGTGGGAGGTTAATCGCATTTGAATCCCCCCACCCGGCCGAGACCGCTGGCCCCTCCGGCCCTTCGGGCCACCTCCCCATAAATGGGGAGGAGGCTGGGGCGACGTCCCCACAGGGTGGGGAGGTGAATAGAACAGGCAGGCGGGTAGGGGAGCTGGTGCTGGGTCGTGGGGTGCGACTCGGGAAGGGTTCCGCCTGCCTGTCGTTGGGCCGTGGGACTCAACCTGCTGGTTCGTGGGCTACGATATGTTGTGTCCCGGATGCAGTTATAACCCCGAATGTAGTTGTTGTCAAGATCTTTCGGACGATAGGGCGTGAGCTTGCAATCTAGACCGCCGGCACAGACCGGGCCCATGCGGTGGCTGCCCTACCTCTTTGCCGCCGGTGCGGTTTTCTGGCTCGTCGAGCTGACCCGATTCGGTGCGTACCTGGCGGCGCCGGCCGGGCGTGACGTGCTCACCCAGGCGCTCGTCAACGGCGGATTCACGGGCAACGTCAACACGGCGCTGGCCGGCGAGTCGGTGATGATCTTTTTCTTCGGTCTTGCGGCCGCGGTCCTGCATGGCGCCGCCTACTACGGTCTGAGGCGTTTGCGAATCTGGGGATGGATCGCCGCGGTCATCGTTGCGGCCGGCTGGTCTGTGGTCCTGGTTGGGATCCCGATCCTGATCATCCTGCTGCGGCGGTCGACGCGCCAGGCCTACGGAATCTCCTGACCTGGGAGTCGGAACGCCTCAGCGACCGATGCGAAAGAAGATCACGTCGCCGTCTTTGACCCGGTACTCGCGACCCTCGACCCGGAGCTTCCCGGCGGCGCGGAGCGCCTCCATCGATCCGGCGGCGACCAGCTCATCGACTGAGGTGACCTCGGCCCGGATGAAGTGCTTCTCGAAATCCGTGTGGATCTTCGACGCCGCCACCGGGGCGGGGGAGTCGCGCTCGCAAGGCCATGCCCTGACCTCCGGCTCGCCGGCGGTGAAGTAGGTGATGAGGCCGCCCGTCTCCCAAACGGCGCGCGCGATCCGGCCCAGGCCCGACTCATCGATGCCGTAGCCCGCGCGCATCTCGGCCTGCTCCGCCGGATCGAGCTCGGCCAGCTCGGCTTCGAGGCGCGCCGAGAGCGTGATCGACGGAGCGCCTTCGGCATCGGCCAGCCTTTTGACCTTCGCGGCCGGCTCGGCCCCGCCAGGCAGCAGCTCCTCCGCCGCGTTGGCGACGTACACGGCGGGCTTGAGGGTGACCGGGAAGATCCCCGCGAGCATCGCGCGCTGATCGGGCTCGAGCTGCAGGGTGCGCAGCTGCTGGCCCGCGTCGAGATGCTGCTTGGCGGCGGTCAGGACCTCGGTCTCGGCCTGCGCATCCTTCTTGCCTGCGCGCGCCTCCTTGGCCACGATCTCGAGACGCTTTTCGACCGAGGCCAGGTCAGCCAGCACGAGGTCGAGTGCGAACTCTTCCAGCTCTGCCGCGGGATCAGGGTCGGGGCCGAAGCAGCGGGCGACCTTCAGCAGTACGTCTGCCTGGCGCGCGAAGGCCACGCGCTGGGCGCGGCTTCCGGGAGGCGAGTCTTCGACCCGAACCTGGGCGGGAGTTGTCTTGGCGGGCTTGACCGCTTCGGCCAGCCGCGTGAGCCGCTGGTCCGGGATGTCGACCATGCCCACCCCGTCGGCTCCGCGACCGGAGGTGAGGGCGTTGAACAGCGTGGTCTTGCCAGCCCCCGCCGGGCCGACGATCGCAACGTTTACCGGCACGGGAGGTGCCGCACCTCCTAGGCCAGTTCCTGGTCCAGCTCGAAGGCTTTGTGCAGGATCCGCACGCCTTTGTCGACCTGGTCGCGGGCGACCATGCACGTGATGCGGATCTCCGACGTGCTGATCATCTCGATGTTGACGCCCGCGTCGGCCAGCGCCCGAAACATCCGGGCCGCGATGCCCGGCGCGCCGAGCATGCCGGTGCCGACGATGGAAAGCTTGGCGATCCCGCCCGCCGATGAGACCCGCGTCGCGCCCACCGTCTTGGCAGCGGCCTTGACCAGCTTCTCCGCCGCCTTCAAATCCGACTCCGCGACCGAGAACGTGAGGTCGGTGTGACCGGAGCGGCCGATGTTCTGCACGATGACGTCCACCGAAATTCCCGCCGCGCCAAGCGGTTCGAAGATCGCCGCCGCTACACCCGGACGGTCGCGCACGCCGATGACGGTGATCTTCGCGACGTTTTTCTCTTGCGCGATGCCGCGCACTCGCTGGCGGTCTTCCATCGGAACCTGAGCGACGATCATCGTACCGACGCCGTCGCCGAAGCTCGAGCGCACGTGGATCGGCACGTTGTACAGCTCGCCGATCTCGACCGCTCGTGGATGGATGACGCGGGCTCCGACAGCTGCGAGCTCGAGCATTTCGTCGTACTGGATGTGGCTGAGCTTGCGCGCGGTTTTCACAACCCGTGGGTCCGCGGTGAAGATGCCGTCGACGTCGGTGTAGATCTCGCATGCCTCCGCCCCCAGGGCCGCGGCAAGGGCGACCGCGGTGGTGTCCGATCCGCCCCGGCCGAGTGTGGTGATCTCCAGCTCCTCGGTGACCCCCTGGAAGCCGGCGACGACGGGGACCTGGTGCTTGCGAAGCGCCTCCATGATGCGATCGGGCTTGATGTCGCGGATGCGGGCGCGCGAGTGGTGCTCGCTGGTGCGAACGCCGGCCTGCGCGCCGGACAGCGAAACCGCCGGCACACCCATTCCCTGGAGACACATGGCGACCAGCGGCGCGGTGATCGTCTCGCCGTTGGCGACCAGCATGTCGAGCTCGCGCGCGGGTGGTTCGGCGTTGACGCTCTGCGCAAGAGCGATCAGTCGATCCGTGGTGTGACCCATGGCGGAAACGACCGCGACCACCTGCTGGCCCTGCTTGATGGTGTTCGCGATGCGGCGGCTGACGCGGCGGATCCGGGCGGCCGAGCCGACCGAGGTCCCGCCGTACTTCTGGACGATCACAACGTGCGGAACATGCCCTTGTCGGTGATCTTCGTCACCAGGGCGCGCCCGCGCAGCGGGTGCGCTTCCTCCATCGCTTTGGCGATTCGGTTCGCCTGCGACGGCGCGCAGAAGGCAAACACGCTCGGCCCCGCCCCGCAGATCGCCGCGCCATGCGCACCGGCGGCCTCCGCGACGTGGATCACCTCCTCCACCCATGGATAGAGGTGGAGACGGTATGGCTGGTGAAGGCGGTCACGCAGGGCTTCGCCCAGCACCACCGGGCGTTTGGAGATGATCGCCCGCGCCAGCAGCGCGGTTCGCGCCGCGTTGAAGGTGGCGTCGGCCAGCGAAACCGAATCCGGCAGGACCGTGCGCGCCTTCTCCGTCGGCAGCGGTTGATGGGCTATGAAGAGCGCGAGCCCCCAGCCCGGGTTGGGCAGCTTCTCGTCCACCTTTTCGGAAACGATGCGGATCCCTCCCGCCGCCGCAGCGGCCACGTTGTCGTAGTGCCCCTCGTCGGCGCCCGCATCGATGACATGCGATTTCACGTCCCACGGGCTGCTCAGCGCGGAAGCCGCGAGCCTCGCCGCAGCGCTGCTCCCGAGGCCCACGCCGAGCGGAATCTCGCTGCGCACGCGTCCTTTCATGTTGAGCCGCGTGAACGGGTTCTCATGCGCGTACAGGTAGTCGGCGCCTTCGCCTTCGTAGTCCCACGACGGGCGGTTCGACTCGTTGGCCTCGACCTCCAGCCACATGTCGATCGCCATCGCCATGCAGTCGAAGCCCGGACCGATGTTGGCGATCGAGGCGGGAACCTTGATTCTCATCTCAGCGGCTCCGTCACAGCTTCAAGACCTTAGCGAGTGTGCGCGCGTCTCCGTCCAGTTCTATCGGAGGTTCTACGTTTTTCAGCGCCGCGTCAGGATCTTTGAGGCCGGACCCGGTCAAAACGACCACCGTCGTCGAGTCCTTCTCGACCTTGCCCTCGCGGACGAGCCGGAACAGCAGCGCCAGCGGGGCGGCCGAAGCCGGCTCGGCGAACAACCCCTCGCTGCTGGCCAGGCGGATCTGGGCGGAAAGGATCTCGGTGTCCGTGACGGCGGCGATCGTGCCGCCTGATTCATCGCGCGCCGAGGTCGCGCCCTCCCACGACGCCGGGTTGCCGATCCGGATCGCCGAGGCGACGGTCCTCGGATTGGCGACTGGACTTCCGTTGACGATGGGCGCGGCGCCCTCCGCTTGTGCGCCCACCATCCGCGGGAGCCGCGTGGCCCGACCCGCCGCCTGGTACTCGCGAAAGCCTCTCCAGTAGGCGGTGATGTTGCCGGCGTTGCCGACCGGCAGCACCAGGTAGTCGGGCGCGTCGCCAAGGGCATCGACGATCTCGAACGCCGCCGTTTTCTGACCTTCGATGCGGTGTGGGTTGACCGAGTTCATGAGCGCGACCGGGTAGCGGCTGGTCAGGTCGCGAACGGTCTCCAGGGCATGGTCAAAGTTGCCCTTGAGGGCGACCACCTTGGCTCCGTACATGAGCGCCTGGGATAGCTTGTTGAGCGCGATCTCCGGATGTGCGCCCTGCGCGGGCCCGGCCCCGGAGGGAACGACCACGATCGCTCGCGCGCCTGTCCGCGCCGCGTAGGCGGCCATCGACGCCGATGTGTTGCCGGTGGATGCGCACATGAAGACGCGGCTTCCACCCTCCAGCGCCTTCGCGACCGCGACGACCATGCCGCGGTCCTTGAAGGAACCGGTCGGGTTCAGCCCCTCGTACTTGAAATAGAGATGCTTGAGGCCCAGGGCACGACCGATGTTGTGACTGGGCACGAGCGGGGTCGAGCCCTCGCCGAGGTCGACCTCAGGCGTGGCAGGGCCGACGGGCAAACGGTCGCGATAGCGTGCGATCACACCCATCGGGCACTGGCTAGAAGACGCGTAGGAATGCGGATACCGCGTGCACCGGCTCCAGTCGCGCCATTCGCTCACGCGCCTTCTGAAGACTGGCCTCGAGCGAGGGATGGGTGGTCACCACGAGCTCGACGGTCATGTCGTGCGACCACGCGTCCTTCTGTATGAAGCTCGAGATGCTGACCCCCTCTTCGGCGAAGACCTGCCCGATCGCGGCCAGCACGCCGGGGCGGTCGTCGACCCGGATCCGGTAATAGGCCCGCGTCTTGACCTCGCCGATCGGGATCACGCCGACCCGGTCGTCAAAGCTGAACGAGGGGCGGCTCTGCACGCCGCGACGGATCGAGCGTGCCAGGTCGATGAGATCGCCCACGACGGCCGACGCCGTCGGCCTTCCGCCCGCGCCCTGCCCGACCAGCAGCACCTGTCCGACGAGGTCGCCCTCGACGAAGACCGCGTTCTCGGCTCCTTCGACGCGAGCCAGCGGATGTTCGAGCGAGACCAGCGCGGGATGGACCCGCGCCTCGACGCGACCGGGATGGCGCTGGGTGTGAGCGATCAGCTTGATGGCATAGCCGAGCTCGCGGGCGTACCGAAAATCGACCGGTTCGATGCCTTCGATGCCCTCGCGATAGATCTCGTCCGGCCGGACTTTGATCTCATACGCGATCGACGCCAGGATCGCCAGCTTGTAGGTGGCGTCAAAGCCTCCGATGTCGTCGCTCGGATCGGCCTCCGCGTAGCCCGCTTCCTGGGCCTCGCGCACCGCGTCCGCCATGGGCAGTCCGGCGGACGCCATGCGCCCGAGCACGTAGTTGGTGGTGCCGTTGATGACCGCGGAGACGCGCTCGATGCGGTTGGCCTGGAGGTCGGTCCGAAAGGTGCTGATCAGCGGGATGCCGCCGCCGACCGCCGCCTCGAAGTACACGTCGACGTTCTTCCCCGCGGCCGCATCCAGCAGCTCGGGGCCGTGCTTTGCCATCACGACCTTGTTGGCGGTGATCACATGCTTGCCGGCGTGGATCGCGCGCTCGATGTAGGAGCGCATCGGCTCGTCACCGCCGGCGACCTCCATCACGACCTCGACGGCCGGGTTCTCGAGGATCTCCGACGGGTCGGCGGTCAGGAGGTCTGGCGAGATCTCGATCGTCCGGCGTTTGGCGACGTCCCGCACCAGCACCTTCTGCAGGCAGAGCTCGACGCCGGCCCGCCGCGAGAGCTGCGGGCCCCAGGACAGCATCCGCTCAGCGACTTGCGAGCCGACGGTGCCGAGGCCGATGAGGCCGACGTTCAGGGGACGAGGTGCCGATGTCACGACTCCGAGCTCCGAAGCATATTTCGCGCCATCGGCGGCCGGAGCCAAGGAGACGACGAGCACGCGAGGGAGCGCATCGCATAGATGCGTGACCGAGCGCGCGCAGGAGTCGACGCCGGCTTCAGCGCCGCAGGCGCCCGGCCGCCTAGGGCGCGAAGATGCGAGGAGTTTCGGGGTCGTGACATCTCAGGGGGCTATTCTCCCTGCCGTGGCGCTGATCCTGCGCGAGAGCGACGTTCAGGACCTGATCGAGATGGACGAGGTCATCGCCGCCCTGGAGGCTGCGATGCGAGAGCTGGGCGAGGGCGAGGCTCAGAACGAGCCGCGGCGCAGGGCGTTTGCTCCCGGTGGGCTTTTGAACGTCATGTTCGCGTCTTACCCGGGTGGGAAGTGCACCGGCCTCAAGGCCTACACGGTCTCGAATGGCCGGGTGCGGTTCCTGGTCGCGATGTTCGGGTTGGACGGCGCCCTCGAGGCGCTGATCGAAGCCGATTTCATGGGCGCCTACCGGACCGGAGCCGCAACGGCGGTGGCGGCGAAGGCGCTGCGAGTCCCGGGCGAGGCCACCGTCGCCCTGATCGGCACCGGCTGGCAGGCGGCGACCCAGGCGCTCGCCCTGTCGCGAGTGCTCGAGATCAAGGAGCTGCGCGTGTTCAGCCGCAACGCCGATCGCCGCGCCACGTTCGCCGCCGAACAGGAAGAGCAGCTGGGCGTGGCGGCGGTGGACGCTCCCTCCGCCGAGGCAGCGGTCACGGGCGCGGACATCGTGGTCACCGTCACCACCAGTCAAACGCCGGTGCTCGAGGCCGGCTGGGTGGAACCGCATGCCCTGGTGGCCGCGATCGGCTCCAACTTCCCGAACCGGGCGGAGCTGCCGCCCGAGCTGGTCGGGCGCGCGCAGACCGTGGTCGTCGACCAGCTGGCCGCTGCTCAGCTCGAAAGCGGTGATCTCATCCAGGCCGCCGAGGCGGGCAAGTTCGACTGGAGCCAGGCGGTCGAGCTGGCGACGGTCGTCGCGGGCGGATGGGAGCGCCCCGAACGCCCCGGCATCACGCTCTTCGAGTCCCATGGGCTCGCGCTCTGGGACCTGGCGGCCGCATCGGTCGTCGTTGCGGCCGCTCGCCGGCGAGGGAGCTTCGAGGAGATCGAGCTCCTTTAGTGGAAGTGGCTGTTGATCGGCTGCGGCGCCAGGGCGCCGATCTGCAGCCAGGACCCGATGATGAACGCGGTGATGAGGATGACGACGAGAGCGGCGCTTGCGGTCGTGTAGACCACCCACGGCGACGGCCCGGCGGCGGCAAGACGGATCATCAGGTCCGACCAGTCCGGGCCATGCCGGGGTTTCCAGGTTTCAACCTTTGCCCGGATCATCCGGCTGACGTCTGCTTCGGAGGGCGTGCTCTGCCCCCCCCGAGTGGCTTTATCTTCCACGTAGGGCACCTTCACTACTCGAACGCGCGGTCTCGTCCTGCTGGTCGCTGCCCATTGTTTTTCTCATGGTCGCCACCGCCTTCGCGATCCTGGAGGCCACGGTGCCCGCCGGCACTCCAAGCACCGCCGCGATCTCCTCGCGCGTCAATCCTTCGTAGTAATGGAGGACGACCGCAGCCCGCAGCTTGTAACTCAGGGTGGCCAGCGCCTTCTCGACCACGTCGCGCGCCTCGGCGCGGTCGTAGTCACGCCGGTCGGGGGCGATGTATAGACGCGCGGGGAGAAAGCGGGCAAGCTTCTGCCGCCTCAGGTACGAGATGGCGAGGTTGATGCCGATCCGGCGGAGCCAGGCGCCGGGCGGGGCGGTCGGCGTGTAGCGCTGCCGCGCTCGGTAGGCGCGGACGAAGGTCTCCTGGGTCAGATCCTCTGCCGCGGCTGAATCGAGCACCACGGCCCGGATCGAGCGATAGACCGAATGGAACTCCTGGTCGTACAGCTGCCGAAACTGAGTCTTGGGATCCAGCTGCTCGCCGTCGGGCACGAGCTAAGTTTGACGGGAGAGCACCACTACGGCCACGCCAAGGCGGAAAGCGATGGCGAGGAGCTGAACCTCGCCATCGCTCCAGGAGTTGCTTATCTGCCCGCCAAACCGGCTTCCGAGCGGTTGTGAGCGATCTGCTCCGCCCCGATCGACCACGAGGCACCGAGCCCCGCCTCCGACCGGTTGTGAGCGATCTGCTCGGAGCCGGTAGCCGGCGCCGACACCGTGGCGCTCGAGCCGTGGCTGGCGGAGAGTGTCGCGACCACCGCCGGCGCGCTCACTGCGATTACCGCCCCGGCGACGAAAGCCAGCAAGCCGCTGGCGGCGGCGGTTCCGATCCGGACTGGACGCCTGACCAAAGTGCTGACGTTCTGCATTGTTTTCGACCTCCTGGTTGATACAGCCAGCATCGGCTTGCGAGCTCGACCGTTCATCGGTGAGCTCCCTCATTCCTCAGCGGGAGGTCGGGCGTGTCTCCTGCACGTTGAGCAGTCGGGCCAGCTCGGTGCGGTTGCGCGCACCAGTCCTGGCCAGGATGTTGGACACGTGGCGTTCGACAGTCTTGCGCGACAAGAAGAGCCTGCCGGCGATTTCCGGATTGCTGTGCCCGGCGCCGATCAGAGTGGCAATCTCCCTCTCGCGTTCGCTGAGCCTATCCATGGCGTTCTCTCCGGCTCGCGCCTGACCCCGCCGCCAGGTGTGGACGCCCAAACGTCGCAGCCCAAGCTCTGCCAGATGTTGCTCGGTTGCCGCACGTGCAGCGGCCGCTTCGTCACCAGCTTTTCGAAACTCCTCAGCTGCACGTCGCTTATCGCTTCCAATCAATGCCCCGGCGAGGTCCAGTCTGGTCCACAGCAATGCGCCGGCCAACCCAAGTCGGTCCCTCTCCGCCAGGACCGCTTCGATCTCTGCGATGCCTGCGGGATCGCCCCTGGCAACCGCGATCAAAGCCGCCACATGCCTCCGCCAGAGCATGTCGTTCATTGCTCCAGGACGCCCACTCTCGTCCCAGGCTTGCAGCTCTTTTTCCGCCTCTTCGAGGCGGCCCAAACGCGCGAACGACTCGGCTGTCTTGAGCGCCAGCTCGCGCGAACATCGCCGGCAGTCGGCGGCCATGGCGTCTTGCCGGCTGGCGTCGGCGTGCCGCTCTACTTCCACGCTGTGGCCAGGATCGCCACACCTGGCCAGCCAGACAGAGATATGCCAGTGGAGATGCATTCGGAAATGGGGCTGCGATTGGCGGATCACCTCGCGTTCGAGGCTGGCGATCGCATCGCGCCAGTCACCACGAGACAACCAGATCTGGTGGCGGAGGTCATGGATCGACCAGTTGCCCACCTTGGCCATCGCGAATCGTTCCCCGCTGCCAGCAACCCGCCGCTCCAACTCCAAGCATTCCGAGATGACCTCGTCTGCATCGTCAAAGTGAGCTATATCGATCAGCTTGCTGGCCAGGGACGAGCCGGCTGTAAGAGTGAGCATGGGCAGCATTCGCTGCCGCGCTTGCGTCCAGGCGCGCCGTGCGCTGGCGATGGCCTCCCCGACACGGCCGGCGAACATCAAGGCTGTGGCGCGGTCCTGCTCGGCCCAGATCGCACCCTCCTCTGAGCTGCTGGCCACCTGAGCCATCTCCTCGGCGATCTGCAGCTGGGCAGGGCCATTCTCTTCAACCACCGCAGAATCGAACGCGACCTGCAGGGCGGCCACGTAAGCATCGCGTTCGCGCGAATCGATTTCGACGGGTGGTTTGCCCCACAGCTGCCGAGCCTTCTCCGCGGCATCGAATGCAGCCCTTCGGCCCTCCCCTGCGCGATGCTTCTGGACCTGAAGCAAATTCGCCCGATGCGACTCGATCTCGACTGACAGCACGGGGTCATCAGTGGCTTGGCTCAAGGCGAGCTCAAGCAATGAAAACGCCTCTTCCTTTCGTTCCATGAGGCTCGCCGCGGCACGCGACGCCGCAAGAAAAGCCGTGGTGCGGAGGGTCGGATCAGTGACGCCGGACGCAAGATTGGTCCACCGGTCCAGGGCAATCTGCTGCTCACCCATCTCGGTGGCCAGCTGCGCGACCGCCAACCGAAGCGCGATCGCGACCGGCTCAGCCAATCCGCTCGCGTCCGCCAGGCGCGCGAGCTCCAACAGTCCCTCGCGCCCCAGAAGTCTTCGCCGCGGCGACCGCAGAACACGAAGCGCCAGCTCAGCCGCGTCAAGGCCGGCTTCGCGACGATGGACGAGAGCCTCATGCAGCAGCTGGACGTCAGCCGCCGCGTGTCGCTCGAGAAAGGTCGCAAGCAGGGCGTGGAGCTCGCGACGTGACGGCGCGGACAATTGGCCCATCGCCGACGCCCGGATCAAGTCATGGCTAAGACCAACGGCGACGCCATGCACGACCGCGAGGCCTGACCGTTCCAGGTCTGCGATCGCGTCTTCGGTGCGGGCGTGGTCCCATTCCAGCAGCGCTTCCAGCTCCGGGGCCTCCATTGGGCGAGTGGCGACTGAAAGAAGCGCAAGAATTCGTGCGGCGTCGCGCCCGAGGCCGCGCTGGCTGGTCGCGATGTAGCCGCCCAGGTCATGCTCCTCTCCGCTGCGGGCGAGGAAGCCAAGCCAGAAGGGGGAGCCTTTCGACCGGGTCCAGAGTTCGGCAACCCGCTGTGCGCTGAGCTGTGGACCCAGCTGCCGGATGAGCTGAGCACCTTCGTCGGGTTCCAATGGGCCAAGCTCGATGGTCCACACCCGATCTTCGCCCAGATCCTTGATCAAGGAGTCGCTGAAGGCCAATCCCCGACTGGTCGGCCGGGTCGCGGCGATGACGGCGAACGGTATTTCCTCTTCCGCAGCTGAGCGGATCAGGTAAGAACACAGCGCCAGCGAGAGGTCATCGACCCA
>Ga0209161_10000498_pt1 | contig 31905 bp, 33 predicted proteins | sample GraSoiAngelo_155_FD_186169 | JGI IMG/M metagenome (GOLD analysis project Ga0209161, IMG submission 186169) | Grasslands soil microbial communities from the Angelo Coastal Reserve, California, USA - 14_1009_13_30cm (SPAdes) (version 2) | ecosystem: Environmental > Terrestrial > Soil > Grasslands... | reverse complement strand
CCGATGTAGAAGGCAATGTCATCGGTGTGGCGGCAATGATCGTCTCTGGGCTGGCGCTCGCAGTTCCGGCGCCCGATTTGGAACGGCTGCTTTCGAACTCGTAATGAAGCTGCGCGTGTACCTCGATCTCTCCAACGCCGTGACGCGCCGCCGTGTGGCCGCGTTGCTCCGGGCTGACGGGGAGGTCGCGCTCGTCGGGGCTGCCGAGGACGCCGACCTGGTGGTGAGCGAGCGCGTGGTCTCGACGGCTGCGCCAGGCGCGGTCGTGCAAGGGGGCGCGCTCACCGCTCGCGAGCTCGAGGTGCTGCGGCTCGTCGCCCGGGGCTTGAGCAACAAAGAAATCGCCGCGGACCTCGGCATTACCACGCACACGGTCAAATACCATCTCGCCGCTGTGCTCGAAAAACTCGGCGTCCGGTCGCGTACAGAAGCTGTGTCACTCGGCGTTCGCAAAGGCCTCGTGCCGCTCTGACCGTCTTTCGCCGGCCGACGTTGGCTGCGCGTGGTAATTGTCGAAGTACGCATGTCGGCGCTCCTGTAATTACCGGAGTCCTGTCACTTCATGCGCGACTAGTCGGTGGTGAGGACATTTCCCGGCCATCTTCACGAGATCAGCGACCGACCCGGCCTTCATCTTTCGCATCACCTTGCCGCGGTGGGCCTTCACCGTGATCTCGCTGACGCCGAGCTCGCCGCCGACCTGCTTGTTCAAACGGCCCGAGACGACGAGTGCCATGACCTCGCGCTCGCGCCGGCTGAGCGCGCCGTAACTCTCCCGCAGGGCCTGCGGTTCCGTCTCACGGCTGAGCGCGGCGGAGCTGCGCTCGATCGCAGTTCGGATCGCGTTCAGCAGCGCATCATCGCTGAACGGCTTTGTCAGGAACTCGGTGGCGCCCGCCTTCATCGCGCGAACGCTCATCGGGATGTCGCCATGACCGGTGCATGGCGACGGACCCAGATAGCGGGGTCGATCGGCTTCATGCCGCGCGGGCTGAGCGAGTTACAACCGCCCGTCTGGTGTGGCGCGAGCAGGATCTCGGCGCCCAGCAGCGCCGTGGCGCGGGCGTTCTCGATGATGTTGTTGTCGTAACAGATCAACACGCCCACGCGGCAACCGTGCGGCGTGTCGAAGACGGTGTAGCGGTTCCCGGCGCAAATGTTCTGATGCTCAAAGACGTGCAGCTTGCGGTGGACCGCCCACGCCCCATCCGGCATGGCGACGACATAGGCGTTGTAGACGCCGCCATCGGGCGCCCGCTCCAGCAACCCCGCGCCGATGGTCATCCCATGTTGCCGGGACAAGTCCAGGAGGTCTCGCGTCGACGGCCCGTCGGGGACGGGCTCGGCCAGTGCCTCGAATGCCGCGCGCGAGAGCTTGCGCACGTGCCAGTAGCCCGTGAGGCACATCTCCGGGAACGCAATCAGCTCCACGCGCGCGCCCCCCCGGGCGGCCTCCGTCACGAAGTGGCGGATGCGGCCGAAGTTGTACGCCTTGTCGCCCGCGGTGTGCTGAAATTGGACTGTCGCCACACGGATGTCGCGCATAGAGCGGACTCAGTGCGGCACGGACATGTCGGCGTATTTCCGGCCGTGGCGCCAATCGACGAGCTGGATCAAACTGGGGCAGGGGACGGGGTGGGGCGTGTTCTCGCACCGCTTGCCGTCGAAGGTATTGAATGCCCGCCAGCGGCCGAACCGAAACTCCGCGGCGCCATACGGATTCTCTTCACTGACCCCGTGGGGGTCGAGCCGCGTGCCGCGCGTGCGCCACCAAGGGCGCTGCATCCGGGTGAGGGAAACGTCGAAGCTGATGTCTCGTGTTGCCGGGGCGAACGCCAGATACACCACGCGGCCGTCGGCAGAGGCGACCACGTCGAGTCGGCCGGGAGGCGTTACAGTCTCCCGCTCGCAACGCCTCCCGCCGGCGTCCACGGGAGCGCACCGATCCCAGACCTTCGCGTTCTTCTGCAGCCCGTCACGCTGAAACCAGAACTGTTCCAGGCTGTCGAGCGGCATGCCGGTCCGGATACCACCGGTTGGCCTCCCGAACGGGTCCCCTTCCCACCAGAGCACGAAGGGGGACGTGTCGGGACCGCCACACGCGGAGAGCAGTACGACGACCCCGGCAATGCCGGCAGCACGGGTGAACATGACGCACCTCCACGCGCTCGAGGGACGCCATAATATTCTGTTCCGAGGAGCAATCAGCCATGTCTCGCTTTCGACTCGTGTTGCTCGCTGTGGTCGCGCTCGCGCTTGCAAGCGCGGCGGTCGTCACGTGGCGCCAGCACCGGCGCGGCTCGCCTGTGTACTCGCTCCGGCAGCTTGCCGACGCCGCACGCGCCAGGGACCGCGCCGCAATCGAGCGGTACCTCGATGTTGGCCGCACCGCCGAGTCCGTCGTGGACGAGGCGACCTCCGCCGCCGGCGCGCTGGGGGCCGCGGATCCGGCCCTGAAGCCCTCGCTGCTCAGTGCTGTACAGCAGAGCATCTGGACCGCGTTGCTCGACTCGCTGGCGACTCTTGAAGGCCGTTACCAGGGCGTCGCTCGTGTAGAGGAGCGCGGCGAGGTCGCCCGGGTCGGCGTTCGCATCCGCTCGGAAGACGCCGATTCGGCGTTCGTCGTACACCTGCGGATGGAGCGCGCCGCCGGGGGATGGCGTGTGGTCGGCGTCGAGGACCTCGGCCCGTATCTGCACGCCTCGTTGGGGCGGAGGCAGGAGCGCGCGCACGAAGCGGAGATGCGCTCCGATTTGCGGAACCTCGTCACGGCCCAGGAGATCTATTTCTCAGGCCACGCGACCTACTCGGCGTCGCTGCAGGACCTCACGTACTCCCCGAGTCCGGGCGTGCGGCTGGAGATCATCGCGGCAAGCGGCACGGGCTGGCGCGCGGTCGCGCGCCACGAAGCCGGCACCGTCGAGTGCCGCATCGGCGTCGGGACCGGCGTGCCGCCCGGCGACGTGGAACGAGAAGTGAAATGCTCGGCGCCGATCAGGTAGTTCACTCCTCCTCCTCGTGCAGCAACATCCATGACGTCCCAAACCGGTCGCGCAGCATCGCGAACCGATTCGCGAAAAACGTCTGCTCCATCTTCATGAAGATCTGGCCACCCTCGCCAAGCAGCGCGTAGAGCCGCTCCGCCTCCTTCGCGCTGTCCACCCGCAACGTCAAATACGCGCTGCGCATCGGCTCGGCGCCCGGGATGTCCGCGCCCATGAGGATCGCCTCCCCAATCTCGATGCGCGCGTGCAGGATCGCCTTCTTCCAGTCGGCTGGAACGCCGGGTTGATTCGGCTGGTCCTCGTGCGTGCGCATCATCGTGATCTTGCCGCTGAGGTGGCGTTCGTAGAACCGAAATGCGGCTGCGCACGTCCCGGGATAATTGACGTAGATGTCGAGCTTCATTTGGCTGCTCCTGATCGTCAGTTGAGGTCGTCGTGTCCTACACCCTAACGACGAACAGGGCGGGGGGAAATCGACAGGCGGGGTCGCGCGATACCACGCTCAATAACCCGAGTGAGGAGGTGGCCAAGGCCGTCTCCTTCCGAGGGGCGAGCGCGAACAGCAGCACGGCCGCCAGGCCGGTCACAGCCACGCCGGCCAGCAGCTCGCCGCGTCGAGCTACGCGAGATCCTCGTCAAGGTGCACGCGACGAGCGTGACCGTGAGCGACACGTACGGACGCGATGGCTTCGGCTTCGCCCGCTGATCGCAACGGTTCCTCGTGCGCCTGGCGTTCGGCTATAGGCGACCGCGCAACCCGATCCTCAGTATCGTCCTGGCCGGTGAGGTCGAGCAGGTAGGGAAGGGCGTTACGCGGTTTCGCTTTGGCGATCGCGTGTACGGCCTGACCGGCATGCGATCCGGTACGTACGCGCAATACATGTGCGTCAAGGAGACCAGCGCAATCGCGGCGTCGCCATCGAACCTCAGCGACGATCAGGCGGCGGCGATTCCGTATGGCGGTCTCATCGCGCTGTACTTTCTCCAGCGAGCCGGCGCGCACGTCACGGCGGTGTGCGGCCCGACCAATCTGGATCTCGTGAAGACCCTCGGCGCCGAGGCTGGCGTCGACTACACCCGGGAAACCGCCCCAACAGGGTGTCCCGAGAAAACAACGGCCTCGTGTGGAGGCCGTTGAATTCAAAAGCTCGTGCCGGGGTCGAGTGGGCACGGGTCGCAAGCGTCGCCTCGGCCGTCGCCGTCGGCGTCATGATCAAGCTATGGCCTGAGCGGCGCTCGCACCAGCGTCGGCAACGGCCTATCGGTGACCGTCCCGTCGCCCAACTCGCCGGACGTGTTGCGTCCCCAGCAGTAGCCAGTGCCATCGAGCGCAACCCCACAGGTGTGCTCGTTCCCTACTCCTACCGATCGAAACTGGAGACCGCCACCCACCGCCACCGGGAAAAGCGAGCAGTTGAAGGCACCAACGGTCCCGAAAGTACACGTGGCGGCGCCGGTCGCGCCTAGCTGGCCGCTCCGGTTACTGCCCCAGCAGTACGCCTCGCTCGTTGTTGTCACACCGCAGGTATGAGCCAAAATGTTGTTGCTCGAGTTCGCATCCAGCATCGCGAACGTCAGGCCCCCTACCACCGGGGCTGGGGTATTTGACCTTGCGCTTGAACCAAACCCAAGCTCGCCCACGACGTTGAGGTTGCTCCAGCACACGGCCGACCCATTGGAGTCCAGCCCGCACGCGTACGCGCTTCCGACATCCAGAGTCGCGAACGCCAGCCCGTTCCCGGCGGCCACCGGGGCGGTCGAGAGGAAGGGCGGCGAGGGAGGTCCATTCCCGAACTGGCCGAACGCTGTCGACCCCCAGCAATACGCGCTTCCGTCCCCGGTCAACGCGCAGCTGGTCTGAAAGCCCGTACTCACGGCCGTGAATCCCAAGGAGCCACTGTTTTGAACGGCAACGGGTACTGCACTGAGGCCTCCGACGACGCCGTTCCCCAACTGACCGTTGCCGTTCAGACCCCAACAGTAGGTGGAGCCGTCCCTGGCAATACCGCACGACGAGCGGAGTCCGGCGTTGACGCTGACGAAGCTCAGACCACCGCTAACGGGGACCGGCGTGGTGCTGAATCCGCCCAATCCCGTCGGTAGTCCGGCGCCAAGCTGGCCGGTGACATTGGAGCCCCAGCAATGCAAAGCCCCGGCTGTGTCGATCCCGCACGTATTGATATCCCCCACGGCGATTTGTCTGAATCGCAATCCGCCGCTCACGGGCACCGGCGTGCTACTGGAATTCTGGGACCCGTCGCCGAGCTGGCCGAAGTTGTTCGCGCCCCAGCAGAGCGCCGATCCATCGGAGCGCAGGCCGCAGCTGTATCCGCTGCCGGCGCCTATGCTGACCCAGTCAAAGAGGAACGAAGGGGGCCCCGCGCCGGGAGGAGCGGGCACGCCCGGAGGCGGACCGATGTCTGGCGGGAGGATGATACCGGGGGGCGGTCCGGGAATGCCACCGCGCGAAGCGGACAGCCCCGGTAGCGGTGCGGTCGGCGGCCCGCTCCGCTCACATGCTGCGAGCAGTCCGAGCAGGCTGGCCGACACCAACGTGAGAGCGGACCTCATGAGGTCCTCCTGTGTGCTCTCTTCGGCCGGAGGGACGCCGCAAGCCGCGCCGGCCCGCGTACAACGCCGGCGGCATCGTACGGATGATTGCCGCGCCTTGCAAGGACCCCGAGTCGCAGACGTTCGCCACTCACAAGCTCGAGTCCTGAGTTAGTAAAGAACAAGACCGAGGTCTACGAGCGCAGGAATCTTTCCGCCAACTGCTGCAAACGCTCGTTCCCCTCAGCCCGTGCGTCCGTCAGTATCCGCTCTACATGCGTCTTGAGCTTCGGCTCCCCCCACCGATACCCCGTGGCCAGCTCCGCGCCGTACGAATCGCCGACATTGGTTTCTCCCACACGTTGAACCAGCGCCATCTCGGTGCGATATCTTCATCCCACATGAAATCCGATCTCGCCACGCTGCCGCTCCTCGCCATCCTGCTGCTCGGCGTCTCCGGTGGCCAGCTCGCGGCGCAGCATTTCCACCGGCTTCCCGCCACACCGCGGACCGTAGCCTACGGCTATTACAGCGCCGCGGCGACGCCGGTGCTGCGCATCGCCTCGGGTGACACCTTGGAGGTCGAGACGCTCATCACCAATCGGCCCGACCGCCTCGAGGCCGCGGGCGTCGCGCCGGCCGACGTGCAACAGTCGCTGCGCGATATCGTCACCCAGGTGACCGACAAGGGCCCCGGCGGACACATTCTCACGGGGCCCGTCTATGTCGAAGGTGCCGATTCGGGAGACGTGCTCGAGGTGCGCATGCTCCAGATCGACCTCGCGATCCCGTACGGGTACAACGGCTGCAGTGGGTTTCTGCCGGTGAACTGCGACAGCACGCACCGCACGCGGATCATCCCGCTCGACCGCCGCCGCCTGGTGGCGCAGTTCGCGCCCGGGATGGAGATCCCGCTGCATCCCTTCTTCGGCAGCATAGGCGTGGCGCCGCCCCGCGATTCGGGTCGAGTGAGCTCAAACCCGCCCGGCATCCACGCCGGGAATATTGACAACAAGGAGCTGGTCGCCGGGACGACACTGTTCATTCCGATCCATACCGCGGGTGCCTTGTTCGAGGTCGGTGATGGTCACGCGGCGCAGGGAGACGGGGAAGTGGATCAGACCGCCATCGAGACCTCGCTCGTCGGCCGCCTCCAGCTTGTCGTCCGCAAGGACATGCACCTTGCCTGGCCTCGCGCCGAGACGCCGACGCACTTCATCGCGATGGGAATGGATAAGGACTTGAAGACCGCGACGCAGATCGCCGTCCAGAACGCCATCGACTTCGTAGCCGCCCGCCGCGGGTGGTCGAAGATGGAAGCCTATCGCTTGGTCAGCGTGGCGTGCGACGTGCGCGTAACAGAGTTGGTGGATGGTAACGTCGGGGTGCATGTCATGATTCCCAAATCGATCGTGGGGAAATGATTCATGTTCGATGACCGCCGCAGTTGCCTCTTGACCGGCCGACCGCCGCAGTTGCTTGTTCTCCTCGCCGCTCTCGCCATGCCGGCTGCGCTATCCGCGCAGGCCGACTCGGCCCCAGCCCCCGACCCCATACCCCAGCTGGTCGCGCGCCTCGACCTGGAGCGCTACAAGGCGACCATCAAGGGACTCACGGCCTTCGGCGATCGGCGCCAGGGCACCGACCGCAACCGCGCCGCCGTGGACTGGATCGAGGCTCAGCTCTCGAGCTACGGCTGTAGAGACGTGGCGCGCCTCAAGTACGACTTTCAACCGGCGGCTCCCACGCCACGGACGGGCACGGGAGCGGTACGCGACACGGCCCGCGCCTCAGGGGGCGGCCGGTACCGCGGTCTCCGGGCCCGGACCGGCGTCAACACCGATTCGCTGAAGCAGCCCGACGCCCGTCTACGCGCGCTCGACGCCCAAGCCTCCACGGCGGGCGCGCGGGAAGAGGTGTACTGCACCAAGATCGGCGCGACGCACCCCGCGGAGATGTACATCGTCGGCGCGCATATGGACGGCATCGGGTGGGGCGAGGCGGCAAATGACGACGGCTCGGGCACGGCGCTCGTCATGGAGCTGGCCCGCGTCTTCTCCAGCGCCGACGTCCGCACCGATCGCTCGATCCGGTTCGTCCTCTGGAACAACGAGGAGACGGGGCTCAACGGCTCACGCGCCTACGTCGAGCAGCGCCGCGCACTCCAGGGCACGAAGGACGAGCCCAAATGGCTCGGTATGATCCAGCACGACATGATGCTGTTCGACCATGGCATGCCGCGTGCCGACGGGACGCTCGCTGCCACGCAGCGGCCGGAAGCGGACGTCAACATCGAGTTCCAGACCAGCTCGAAGTTTGCGGCGCAGGCACAACAGCTCGCCTGGGTATTCCAAGTGGCCAACGAGAAGTATGCGACCGATTACCCGGCGTCGGTCGGCTCACACATGACGAACACCGACTCCGCGCCATTCCAGGATCTCGTGCCGGCCATCAGCCTGCGCGAAAACGAGCGCGGCACGCAGATCGGGGCAGGGTGGGATCCGAACTGGCACCAGCCCACCGATCTCTACGCGACCTATGACGACGCGGACTTCCGGCTCGGGCTGAACGCCGCGCAGACGACGCTCGCGGCGCTCGCGGGGTTGGTTGGGGCGACGATTAGGTAGTACTGCGACTTTTTGCTGTTTTCTTTTCTCACGGAGCGACCCGCACTTGTCATCCTGAGCGCAGCGCGCCGCAGGCGCGCGGAGCGAAGGACCTGCTTTTCCGGGGCGAGGGCCCATGAAGCAGGTCCTTCGCGCCTGCGGCGCTCAGGATGACACGCCGATCGCTCCGCAGGGATAATGAGGAGGGAAGAAGAAAGAAGGACCCAGTGACTCAGGGTACCGGTGGGTTCTGCTTGCCGATCTCGTACTCATGCGGTGGCTCGGCGACGATCCAGTAGCCGGTTTAATGCGCAACACAGGGGTTGCGTATCGCTCCACCCCCGGGTTAAGATACGCAACATGACGGTTGCATATCACACACGGACGGCGCTCGCGGCGACACTCGGCCTCGCCGCCGCGGCCTGGGTCGTCACGGTCCGCCAGATGCACGGCATGGACATGGGGGTCGCGACCCAGCTCGGCTCGTTCGCGTTCTTCGTTGCCCTCTGGGCGGCGATGATGGCGGCGATGATGCTGCCCGGCCTGGCCCCGGCCGTGTTGCGTCGCGCGCGCACGCGTGGTGCCGTGCGCGCCGTGGTGCCGTTCGTCGCGTCCTACCTCGTCGTCTGGACGCTCGTCGGCGCCCTCATCTACGCGCTGTATCGTCCGCACGGCACGTGGGTCGCTGGTCTCGTCGTGATCGCGGCCGGTCTGTACGAGCTCACACGGCTCAAACAGCACTGCCGCCGCTGCTGCCGGGCGCGCAGCCGCTCGGGATTTGAATTCGGGCTCTACTGCGTCGGGTCCAGTATCGGACTGATGGTGATGCTGGTGGCGCTCGGCGTCATGAGCGTCACGTGGATGCTGGTGATCGCCGCCCTCGTGTTCGCGCAGAAGCTGCTGCCCGCCAAAGCCGCCATCGATGTGCCGCTCGCGTTCGCGATCGTCGCACTCGGAATCCTGATCATCGCCGCGCCCGGGTTCGTTCCCGGCCTCATGCCACCGATGTAAAAACGTAGGGGCGCAGCATGCTGCGCCCCTCCTAACCCAAACCTCCACGCAAGTCGAAAGACACGACATGCCGAAACCAACGATCGTATCGCGAGACGAATGGACCGCCGCCCGCAAGCGCCTGCTCGTCAAGGAGAAGGAGCTGACCCGTCAGCGCGACGCACTGAGCGCCGAGCGTCGCAAGCTGCCGATGGTGGCGATCGAGAAGGAATACGTGTTCGAGGGGCCGGACGGACGCCGCACACTCGCCGATCTATTCGGCAAGCAGCGCCAGCTCGTCGTCTACCACTTCATGTTCGGTCTCCCTCCCGATTGGGACGACGAGGGGTGTCCGGCCTGCTCGTATGTGGTCGACAACTTGTCTGGCAGCCTCATGCATCTCGCCGCGCGTGACACGGCATTCGCTGCGGTCTCGCGCGCGCCATTCGAAAAAATCAAACCCTTCAAACAGCGCATGGGATGGACATTTCCCTGGCTGTCCTCGTTCGGGACCGATTTCAACGATGATTTTGGTGTGACGCTCGACGCGAAGCACACCGTCTACAACTACGCGCCGGTCTCCGCCCAACCCGAGGGCCGGCCGCACGAAGGCGAGCGGGAAGGCTTAAGCGTGTTCTTTCGCGACGGCAATCGCGTCTTCCACACCTACTCGACCTACCAGCGCGGCCTCGACCATTTGCTCAACACGTACAACTTGCTCGATCTCGCGCCGCTCGGCCGTCGGGAAGAGGACGGCATCATGCACTGGCTGAAGTACCACGATGAATACTGACCGGATCGAGAAGCGCGTCGTGCTCCGCGCGCCGCGCTCGCGCGTGTGGCGCGCCATCTCCGATGCGAAAGAGTTTGGCACGTGGTTCCGAATCACGCTTGACGGGACGTTCGCAGAGGGTAGGACGGTCAGGGGCAGCCACGAGCGATTCAAGGTCGAAATGCTAGTCGAGCGGATCGAGCCCGAACGGTATTTCGCGTATCGCTGGCATCCGTACCCGAACGATCCCGCAATGGACTATTCGGCCGAGCCCATGACGCTCGTCGAGTTCACGCTCGAGGAGGTTGAGGGCGGTACTGCGCTCACGATCGTCGAGTCGGGGTTCGATCGGATCCCGCGCGCGCGCCGGGCCGAGGCGTTCCGCATGAACACCGAGGGGTGGGGCGGGCAGATCAAGAATCTGGAGCGGTATGTCTCGTAGCAGCGGCGGGGCGGCCTTGAAGGTCACCGACGCCGTGCCTGTGTTCACGGCGCTGGCAGACGCGACCCGGCTCAGGTTGCTGGGCCGTCTGTCCGTGGACGGGCCGCTCTCGATTACGCGACTCAGCGAAGGCACGGGGGTGACGCGCCAGGCGATCACCAAGCATCTCTACGCCCTCGGGCGTGTGGGCCTCGTGCACCATGCTCGCCGCGGGCGCGAGCGGGTGTGGGAGCTGGACGCCAAGCGGTTGGAGAAGGCGAAACGGTACCTCGATCAGATTTCTGCGCAGTGGGATGCGGCAGCGGAGCGGTTGAGGGCATTTGTGGAGGATCAGTGAGACATCTCGGCTTGTGGTGGGCTCGCCACACTAGACGGTGAGCGTTGTAGGCGGTACGCTGATCTTACCTGGCGCTCGCCGCGTTGACTTCGCGGCCCCGCCGGATGGTCCCGCGAAACGCGGAGGCTTTCCTGGCGCAACGGATTCGGGTACTGATCGTCGACGACAATCGCCTGATGCGAGGGGGGCTGAGTGGGCTGCTCAAGGCACAGCGCGACCTGCAGGTCGTGGGAGCCGTCGCCGACCTCGCCGCCGCACTCCGCCGCCTGCCTGTGGTCACACCTCACGTGGTGCTCGTGGACGCGGGCTTGGGCAGCACGGATGGATGTCGCTGTGTGGAGGAGATTCGCCAGAGCGCGCCCGCGACTCGGGTGATCGTGATGGATTTGCTGCCGGCGCCGGAAGAGGTCGTCGCGTATGTCAAGGCCGGGGCGAAGGGATTCATCATGAAGGACGCGACGGTCGGGGATTTCGTGGGCACGGTGCGATCGGTCGCCAACGGATCGGACGTGATTCCCCCCGTCCTGGCCGGGACGCTCCTGTCGCACATCGCCGAGGACGCGGTGGTGCATCAGCGACCGGAAGCGGCGGACGCAGTGCGGATGACGAAGCGAGAGCAAGAGGTGATGCAGTTGATCACCGAGGGCTTGGACAACAAGGCCATCGCGCAGCAGCTCCGCGTCGCCGGCGACACGGTGAAGTCCCACGTCCGCAACATTCTGGAAAAGTTGACGCTGCACAGCCGGCTCGCGATCGCCGCGCATTCGCGCAGGAGCGATGCCGCCCGACGGCCCCCCCCCGGTTAACCGACGCGCCGCGCCCGTCTGCCGGGCATGACGCGCGGTAACGACACGCGCGCGGGCCCCGTGATCGCAAAGCCCACCTTCAGGCGCTTCAACTCCGCGTCGATCGCTCGGTCGACCGCGCGGATCTCATGCGGGGCATCGGTTACAACGAGGATGTGGGTGATGTGGGCATCTTTGACCATCTGCCCAGTCCACAGACGTCCGTCCCGCCGCGCTGCCAGCCGCGCGCGGCGGAGCAGCATCTTGACCTTCGCAAACAGCGGCTCCGGCTGCGGCGGATCGAGCTGATACGCGTAGGCCCAGCGCTCGGGAGCCCGCGGCCGTTGTTTCGGAGCCATGAGACCGTCCTCCTTCGATTCCGTCCGGTTACGGCCGGAATTGCGTCAGTTTGACCGCGTAGCTGTAGCCCCTTGAGCCGTTCCCGTAGCCCATCGCGGCGGCCAGCGGAAGGCCGACGTTCGGCGAGATACACAGGTCCATGACGATCTGGTCGTTTTGGCGCAACACGCCCCGTAACCCCTGAACTCCGGCGTACCGACACGTCGACTCCACTTTGAACCCTGTGTTCTGGCCCCCGCTGCCGTTCGACCAACCCTCGCCCACCACCCACGGATGTCCCATGAACAACCCAGCGTAGGTCGGTGAGAACAGAGCAAGGGCCGCCGGACCGAGCTGCGCCATTTGCGTCCCCGAGGGGCCTGCGTTCGGCTCCAGGATGAATGTCGATGAGAAAGGCTTCTGCCCCATCTGGCCCTGCACTCGCAGCTGTGTCCGAGCCCCCCCCGCGTCCGATGCGTCGAGCTCGTAGAACCCCGACTGCGTCTGGCCACCCAAGTTGACGATCGCGTCGTAGCGGAAGTGCTCCGTGCCCTTGAACGAGTACCCAGTCCACGTGAATGGTCCCGAGACCGGACCGGTAGAAACCGCGGGGAGCGCGCGGACGCCCACCCCGGATGGTGTCGACAGGGCGGGAGCGGGACCCTGTGCCTCATTCTGCGGGGGCGGCGCGCTGGCTGGCGCAACCGGACACGCGCCCACGCAGTCGCCCACGCGGGCGAGGTCGCCCGTCAGCGTCCCCGTCGCTGAGCCCTCATCGGCTGAGGTGATCTTGATCTTCCCTACCGACGTGGTCGTGCGGCGCAGCAAGGCTCCGGTCGCGGGATCCTTGATCTCCCGACCTGGGCGCAGCACCGCGTACTCCGCGCCCACCTTCACCCCGGCCGCCGTCCCGACGTTGATGACCAGCTCGCTCCCGGACACGTCGGCGACAAGCGCCGCTATGACGGCGACAATCTCCGTGTGCGGAATCTTGGGCGCCGCCGCTGCCAGCGTCGCGACGAGGCTGTCCACCGCCGTCCGCGTCGCTTCGCCGAGGAGGGTGCTGGCGAGGTTCGAGCTCCACATGTCTTGGCCGCCGAGGTCCCGCGCGCGGTCCTCTTCCTGGCTGGTGAAGTGGGCGCGTTTCGATTCGCCCCTCCCGTGCGCCACGGCCAGAATCTCCCCGGTCCCGATCTGCACGATCCGCGCGTCGATTGCTACTGTGGCCTTGGTCTCTCGGCGCATGCCCAACTGGATGTTCTTGTCCTCGCGCTGGAACTGGGTGATGGACCCGATAATGATCGCGTCGACGCCGAGCAATCGGCCGAGTTTGGCGGCGCTGGAAGCATCCGATCGGCTGTCCTGCTGGAAGTTCTGCTCGTTCAGGATGCGGTCGAGTTGGGCGCGCTCCATGACCGAATAGGTGCCGTTCTGCGCTAGCTCGGAGACGAGCTGGGCGGCGACGCCTTTGCCGATGTCCATGTCCGCCCCCCAGACGCCCGTCACGGTGCTGTGCACGGTGGCGTAGTCGAAGTCGAGCACCGCCACCCGCCTCCGGGCCGCGGTGGCGGCGGCGGGAGCCGGGGCCGGGGCGGGGGCGGGGGCGGGGGCGACCTGAGCGTCCAGCGCGGGCACGGCCAAGGCGGCGAGGCAGAGAGCTAGGGCGAGGCGTTTCATAGGACGGCTCCTTCTATATGTGAGTCCAACGAGCATTCGGTACTGAACGGTCGGATTTATTCTCCCTCTTCGAGGGCTGCCGGGTCTCAGCGATAGCGCAGCGCTCGCCACACCATGCTGCCGATGCTCGATCCGAGCTGGAGTGCAGCACCCAATCCGCTCGGGTCGTCGGTCGAACCCGTGTGACGGGACACGATTGCGGTAATCAGTCGTCCGCACGAACGCGAACGCTCCAGTCTGGTACGCGCACGATGTCGGCGGTATCGCCTGAACTGATCACAGAGCGGTCAGAGGGGACATACCAGAGAGAGGTACCCTTTTCGGGGTAGAGCTTGCGCTACCCGGCCTTTTCGCGCGGTCCTGCAAACGATCGTGTAGAAGGGGCGCAGCATGCGGCGCCCCACCGGCCGCCTGATCCTTATCTCACCGGCTGATACGTATTGATCACCACGCCGCTGGGGTACGCCGTCGAACCGGTAACGCGCAGCGGCTTCCGATCCTTGAAAATCCGCATGCCGCGCCCGATCGCGACCGGGTTGACGAAGATGTTGAGCTCGTCGATCAGATCGTGCTCGATCAATGCGCTCACGAACGTCGCGCCACCGTACACGACGATGTCCTTCCCCCGCTGCTCCTTCAGCCGCGTAACCGCCTGGACCAGGTCGCCGCTCTCCACACGCACATTCTTGCCCGCGACGCGCGTGAGCGTCTTGCTGAACACCACTTTCGGCGTGTCCACCATCCTGCGCGCGAACATGTATTCAGGGCTCTGTGGTTGCACGGCCTCCCAGTATTCGATGAATCCCGCAGTCATCTTTCTGCCGAGCAGGATGGTGTCGCTCGTGTCGGTCAGCTGGACGATGCGCCCAATCACGCCCTCGTCCAGGTTACGGGTCATCCAGTCGAGCTGGCCTTCCGGGCCGGCTACGAACCCATCCACGGTCATCTGCACCTGCAGCTTGAGCTTGCGCATCGCCATAAAAGAATGTCCTGGTGGTTGGTCTCACCTATGCGTCGAATCAGTTATCTCGAGATCGACATGGTGGCGGCGAGCGGGAGCCTTAGCCGGCGGCGCTGGCGCGCCGGTGAGGCTATACTCCGTCCCGTGATAGCATCCGCTCAACAATCGGAGGGTAATTGACGCCTGCACAACTGAAGCGCGAGTTGCAGCGCATCTCGTGGGGGAACGCGCGACTCGCCGAGAAACTCGGCGTGTGGCCAACTGAAGTCCGGGATTGGCTCTCGGGGAAGGAACCCGTGCCGGAGGTCGTGGCTTCAGACATACGCCGTTTGCCCTCCGCAACGTAGTCGAGGCCGGATTAGGATTCGCTCCGTCCACGGTCGTGAACTGAAACGCGACGGCCTTGCGCCAGTACTCACCGGCGACCGATGATTTACGATCCCCCGCGCGAGGGTTTCTATGCGTCGAGCGGACCTGGCTCACCTCACTTCGCTGACCATTGGCTGCGCGCTGTTCGCAGCTTGCGACGACAGTACTTCTCCCCCCGTGCCGCGCACCACCATCGCGGCCGACGCGCAAGCGCCCAACGCTACCACCAGCTGGGTCAATAAGGGCGGTTCCAACTGCCTGATGGTCACTTCGCAGGACAGCACGACCTTCCCCCTCGACTTCTCCGGGCAGACCGGTTGGTGGTTCTGTCCGAATCAGTCGTCCGGGTTCGTCTCCCCTGACGGGTACGCCAGCTTGTACCTCGCCAGGGATCCGCTCAATCCGGGCTCCTCGCTGACCCTCGAGACTATATCGGTCGTGCGCGGACCAGAGGTGCCGACGTCCTACAATGCCGACGGGAGCGTCGCCACGTTCACGCGCACCGACTCGCTGACCTGTGACAATGGTGGCAGCGTGGCCCCGATCTGGACTGGACTGGCCACACAGAACTTTGTGCGCAGCACGTACCGCTGCTGCTCGCGGTACTTCTGTCGCACGTGTACGAGGATCAGCAATGTGGGCGGCAGCGGAACGCTCACGGCGAATCAACCCGCGCCGCCCCCGCCTCCGCCGCCGCCTCCACCAGCGCCGGTGGCGTCGGTGGCCGTGAGCCCGGAGTCGGTGACCGTGATGGAGCAGCAGGTGGTGTGGCTCTCGGCGACCCCGCTCGATTCCGCCGGGAACCCGACCGACCAGCCGGTGACGTGGGCGACGAGCGATACGACGGTCGCCACGGTGTCCCAAGAGGGCATGGTGACGGGAGTCGCCGTGGGTCAAGTGACCATCACCGCGACAAGCCAGAGCCAGAGTGGCGCGGCGGCGGTCACCGTGACGCCGGAAGCGGAGGGGCCCGCGGACGTCAGGGCCGCGGTCGCCCTGCCGCGGGCAAGATTGAAGATCGCGACCCACTAGCGTTTTGACGCTGAATCAGGAAGACGGTAGCGTTGTCGCTCCTTCCGTCGCGGAGAACGTCGTGAGCGCCAAACGAGCCGCCACCTGGTATCGCTGGGACGATATGCCCCGCGAGGACCTGCACGAGAAGCTCTCACGTCGCCTGATCACCGGTGACCAGCTGATGCTCGCGCACGTGTACCTGAAAAAGGGCTGCGTCGTCCCGAAGCACTCGCACATGAACGAGCAGCTCACCTACATCCTTGAAGGCGCGCTGCGGTTCCTGGTGGGGGACGATGGCGCCGATGAGATCGTGGTGCGGGCGGGCGAGGTGCTCCATCTGCCCGGCAACCTGCCCCACGAGGCCCATGCGCTGGAGGATACGCTCGACGTGGACGTGTTCTATCCGCCGCGCGAGGACTGGCTCAAGAAGACCGACGCTTACCTCAGGAAGTAGTCCCTCGCCCGAATGCGACACCGCGCCGCTCCGGCCCTGCCAGCGCCACCACTGCGCACACGATGAACACCAGCGCCGCCGAGAGCGCCATGGTCTGCGCGTAGCTCGTATGCGCGGCGAACAGCGCCTGCACGTGGGGGATTTGACTCGCGATCGCCACGCCGCACTGGTAGGCGAAGCCCGGTAAGAAGCCACGCACGCCGTCCGGCGCGAGCTCGTTGATGTGCGCCGGAATCACTCCCCAGGCACCCTGCACGAAGAACTGCATCACGAAGGCGCCGAGCACGAGCAGCGTGGCGGGTGCGAATGCCCAGATCGGGATCGCGAGCAGTGCTCCCACGAGCGCCAGCCCGATGGTGCGCCGGCGGCCCAGCCGGTCGGAATAGAGACCGCAGAGCACACCACCCGCGAGCGCGCCCACCTGGGAGAACGCCGTCAGGGCGGCGCGTGCCTGCGGTCCCCAACCCCAGTCCCGCTGGAGAAACGTGGGATACATATCCTGCGTGCCGTGCGAGACCATGTTCATCAGCGCCATCAGGCCCGTCAGATAAAGGAAGACCTTCCAGTTCCGCCCAATGGCCCGTCCCAGGTGGGACCAGTTCTCGTGACGGGTCTCGCGCCACACCTCCGACTCCTGCACGCGGGCGCGCACGAAGAGCGCGAGCAGCGCCGGCAGACCGCCGATGAAAAACAGCGGCCGCCAGCCCCAATGCGGGAAGACGATCAGATAGCACAGCGCCGCGAGCAGATAGCCGGCCGCATAGCCCTGCTGCAGCAGCCCCGACATCACGCCGCGCAGCCGCGGCGGCACCTTCTCCATCACGAGCGACGCGCCCACGCCCCATTCCGCGCCCATGCCGATCCCGAACAAGGCGCGCAGGATGAGAAAGGTGGTGTAGTTCGGCGCGAGGCCCGACAGCACCTCGATCACCGAATAGAACACCAGGTCGACCATCAGCGGGATCTTGCGGCCGTAGCGATCGGCGAGGAGGCCAAAGATGAATGCGCCGACAGGCCGGAACGCGAGCGTCACTGTGATCGAGAGGGCGATCGCGGCGTCCGACTTGCCGAATTCCTTCGCGATCGCCGTCAGCGTCATCACGACCAGGAAGAAATCGAACGCGTCGAGCATCCAGCCGAGGAAACCGGCGGCGACAGTCGCGTTCTGATCGCTCGTGGCAGCGCGTGGCGTGGTCATGGTACCGTGGTCAAAGGAGCCTCTAGATTACAGCCTTCCCCTCACGCGTGTGACCCCCGTCACGCCCGAGTCCCCGCACCTCCCGCCATGTTCGGGGTGCTGCTCAGAGCAAAGCCGCCGAAAGACGGCGACGCAGAGCCACGGGGCTACGGTGGGTTGACCGCCTTGCTCGCCTGGCCGCCAGCGATTTCACACGCTGGCGGCCTTTTTTGTTAGGGGAGGGACGAGCCATGAGACTCGCGCGGATGAAGCTTGGTGCGGTGATTGCCGGAACGCTCGTCCTTGGCTGCGGCCTCTCGAGCTCACCCGTGATTGCGCGTGTCGACGGCATCCGGATCGCTCCCGGCCGCGTCTCGCTCCTGCCATTCCAAGCTGCGCCGCTCACGGTAGTGGTCATCACTTCGCGGGGCATCGATAGCAGTGGCGGGGCGGTGGCGCTGCAGTGGTCGACAACCGGTGGGACGATTGCCCAAAACGGCATCCTCGCCGGCGTCCACTACATCACGTACACATCGCCCGCGCAGCCGGGCAACTATCTGTTCGTTGTCACGACAGCCACCGGCACGCCAGCGGACACCGCCAGTATCGCCGTCACGGCAACCCCGGTGCCGGTACACTCGGTCGCGGTCGTACCCGCCACTGCCAGCCTCGTCCTCGGTGACACCACGACCTTCAGCGCGACGCTGATGGACTCGACCGGTAGCGTGGTCTTCGGGCGGGCGATTACGTGGTCCTCGAGTGACGGCGGCGTCGCAACGATTCTTCCCACGGGCTTTGTCCGCGCGATCGCGGTGGGCACCACGACAATCACGGCGACCAGCGAAAGTCACAGCGGCACAGCAACCCTCACGGTGAAGTCGGGGCCGTAAGACTGCTCACGGCTCGATTGTGAGCTCCCCGCTCGCTGGCGATGTCCCAGTACCGCGACCGAGGAGGCCCAAAGTACCGTTCATCGAGCCTCCCCTCCAGGCTCCCAAGACTCGGGGGAGTCTTGGGAGCCCTGGCGGTCTCGTCACCACGCGATCGCGTAATTCGAGAGAGCCTCAACCAGCCATGTGATCAGCGACATCGAGCGTCACCTCCCTTCCTGATTGGAAGTGTCAGTGACCGGTTCCACGGTGCCCTAACGTCACCGCGCGCCCGGCCGTAGCTTAGACGAGCAGCAACGTGGCTATCCAACCTCAGCAAGATCTCAACACGTTGTTCCGGAGAGGCTTAGGGTTGTTTCAGCTCAAGGTTTTCGGATCTCCTCAGCTCGTGCGTGGCGGCCACTCACCCGTTCACTTCCGTACCAAAAAACATCTGGCCGTTCTGCTCTACCTGCATTTCGAGGGACGCACGCGGTCGATCCCACGCGATCGGCTGGTCGATCTGCTATGGCCCGAAGTTCCGCCCGAGAAAGGACGGCATTCGTTGTCGCAGGCGCTGCTCGCCATCCGGTCTCGCCTGGGCACAGACGCGGTGACTGGTCGGGAGCACGACGTGCAGCTACTCGCCGAGTTGCCGTCGGACTTGTCCGCCCTGCGCCAAGGTGAGGTCGCTACCGTACGTGTGGCAGAGCCGCTGCGGGGGCTCGACGAGTGTGCTGGCGCCGAATTCGCCCATTGGGTGGACGGGGCGCGGGTCCGTCTCAAGGCTCAGGCACGAGATGCCCTCCGAGCGGCGCTCCAAGCGGCGCGGGCCCAAGGCAACCTGTCGGATACACACCGTCTCGCGACAGCGCTCTGCGACGTTGACCCGCTCTGTACCGACGCGGTCTACGCGCTCGCCGAGCGGGCGCTGCTCGACGGGGATACGGTGGCCGCGGTGCGGCTGCTCAAGGATCACATCCGGCGCGCCCAGGCCGAGCTCGGAACCAATCCGAACCCCGAGATCGCTCGGCTGCTCCGGCGTTTGGAGCGCGGGGAGCGACCCACGTTTCTGGCTCAGACGTCTCCGCTTCCCGAACGGATCAGCCGGCCGCACCACTTCGTGGGCCGAGCGGTCGAGCTGGGACAACTCGAAGCGACATGGAATCGCGTTGCTAGCGCCGGCTACCAGACGTGTCTGATCACCGGCGCGCCGGGCATCGGAAAGAGCTCGCTGATCCGGTGCTTCGCCACGTCACTGGAGGCGCGCGCCTGGCCCGTGTTCGTAGTGTCGTGCCAGGAAATCGGTCAGGGCATTCCGTACGCTACGGTCTCGGAGCTCATCACCGCGCTGGGACGCGATCCGGCGGCCGGCGGCACGGAGCCGCTCTGGCTGGCGGAGGCGAGCCGAGTGTGTCCAGGCTTGCGGACGATTTATCCGGGTATCCCCCAACCGCCCGACGCGCCCACTGAGTCGATTCGCCTGCGCGTGGCCGAGGCGGTCGTTCGGATGATGGAAGCCGTGGCAGACACCGGCCCAGTGCTGCTCGCGTTCGATGATCTGCAATTCCTCGATCCGGCGAGCCGGGACGTGCTGTTCCTCGTCACGCGGCGACTGGAGCGGATGCCCACACTCATCCTAGCGACTGCGCGGGCGGGTGAGGCAGAGTTAGGGCCCGAGGAAACGGCGCGCGGTGGATTGGGCTGGCAGGAAACCATTCAGCTTCAACCGCTCGATCGACCTCACGTCCTGAGCTTGATCCACGATCTCTCGGCGGACCCCGACGATGTGAGCGCTGAGATCCGAGAGACGATCGTGCGGCTGGCGCAGGGAAATCCGTACCACATCGAGATGCTGCTGTCGCACTGGCGTACCCACAAAGCGACGTCGCTCGTCGCGGCGGAGACCTCGGGCGATGCAGCCGCGATCTCCTGGGCGCCTCCGGAGGACCTGCGCACCGCCTTCGCTCGGCAATACGGCGGTCTTTCGACCGACGTCCAGCATGTCCTTCAAGTACTCGCGGTCGCGGGAAAAGCGATGGCACCGAGCGAGCTGGGGAGTCTGGTGGGGCTCGACAGCGGCGCGGTCGAGCGGGCGGCGCTCGAGATGCTGGATCGCGGCGTCGGTCGCGTGGAAGGAGGGCGGCTCTCGTTCAAGAATGAGTTACACCGGGCGTACGTGTACTACGCGATGGGGGAGGATCGGCGCAAATACCATCACGCGCAGCTGGCCCAGCTGCTGGCGGCTTCCCAGGACCGAGACCACCTCCAGCCAATGCTCGAGCTGGTGCATCATTTCAGTTCCGCGGGCATGCAGCAGCAAGCCATGGAGACAGCGCTGCAAGCTGCCGAGCTCGCCATTGCGCGAGGCGCCCCGCGGGAAGCCGAACGGGTCCTGACACGGTTGCTGCACGCGTACGACGTGGCGCCCGGTTCCAGGCTGCGCTTACTCCTGGCGCATTCGCTGGTCGCGGCGGGTCAGTACCAGCGTGGGCTCGATGCCCTCGCCGAGTGGCTGCCTGATGCGGCATCCTCGACCGATCTTGCGCTGGCGGCGTTGCTGCGTGCCGAGGCGCTGCAACGCGCCCGTTTGGGGGACGACGACGCAAGCATCATCGCGGCGGCGCAGGAGGCGATCGTACTGGCCGAGCGGGCCAACGCGGACAACTTCCTGGTCCGAGCCAACCACATACGAGCGGAAGCCAGCTTGGATGGAGGGGACGTCGACGCACGCGCCGCAGCGGAGACCCTGGCGGACAAAATAGCCGCGTCCCACGCAAGCCCCGAATGCGTTGCCCTGGCCAACCTCACGCTTGCGTACGGGGCACTCTCGCGCGGCGAGCTCGTTCACAGCGTGGCAAGACTCACCGAGGCTGTTCCCGTGCTGGAGTCGCTCGCGCTACTGGTGGAGCTGCGCCGGGCGTTGAACACGCTAGGCATATGCCATAAGGGTTTGGGAAGATTCGATGATGCGACACGGACCCTGAGTGAAGCCGTGGCAGTTGCCGAACGGTGCGGCCATCCAGGGGCAATCGCCCACAGCCGCATGGTTCTCGCGAACCTGTACCACGACCTCGCCAGCTTCGATTTGTCGGTGAATTGCTTCCGTGCGACGCTGGCCCCACTCGCCGCGCTGGCTTCGCCACGCGCCGCGGTCGAGGCGTACTCCAGCATTGCCAGATTGGCTGTTGTTTTAGGCAGCGGGGCGGAGGCGGAAACCGCCGCGCAACGCTGCGAAGAGGGTGCGCAGCGCTCGGGACTGTGGCGGCACAGGGTTACCGCCCTCTTGACCAAGGCGGAGGTGTACCTCTGCAACAGCCGGCCGGAGTTGGCCTGGCCGCTCGTCGAGGAAGCCGCAGGTATCACTGGAGATCGTTCCCATCTCCTGCCGGAAGCCGGACTGTACGAAAGGCAGCAGCGTCAGTTCTACTGGGCGACGCGAGGCTACGAAGCGATGAAATCACTTGACCGACCGGCTCCCACCGCGTTGTTCGACTCACTGGTCGACGCGCTCGAGGTCAGGATCTTCGATGAGGCGGTGGCGCACATTGCAGCGGGGGCGGGCGGCATTGCGGCGCGAGCGCCTGCGCTGGACGAAGCTGTTACCACGGGGCTTCTCGGGCCGCTCGCCCGACTGGTGGCGGTTGGCGTTCATCATCCCGCCGTGCCGCAACGTCTGAACGAGGAGTCGGCCGCCCAGCTTGTGGCGCGGGTCTTTCCTCATCCTGAGCGGGCTGTGGTCCCGCGCTCGGTTGGGCTTCTCGCGACTGGCGACGAACCGCCGGTCGCACGCCTCGCGACTTAGCTCCTTGCCGGAGAACGGTTTCGGACGCAACGTCAAGCACCCGCCGGATCGTCAGCCGTTTCCTTTTCTTCAAGGGAGAACTCATGCTCCGTCAACTTTGCTGCGCCATCACTGCGCTGGTTGGCTGCGTCACGATTGCCGCCGCACAGCAGGGAGCCGGCGCGGCAGGCACGTGGAACGCGACGACGACGATCGGCGCCAAGGACAGCGTCGGGCCGACCTACGTGCTGAAGATCGCGCCGGACGGCAAGACCGCCACCATCAGGTTCGTGCGTCGCGATCCGATCCCGACGCGCATCGTGGCGATGGCGGGGGACAGCATTGTGATCGAGACGGGCCCGTATCCGAGCGTCTTGCGGCCGGGGCAAACCGTGACCTTGCTGCGCACCGTCGTGCACTACAACAGCAACGCCATGACGGGAACGTTCGAGGCGAAGTACTCGAACGGCGACGTCGTGAAGGGGAAGACCAAAGCGAGGCGAGCGAAGTAGCACCTAGCGGCCGATGCGCAGTTGTGATACAGGCGGCGGCGCCGGCGGCCGCGAGAAGTCGAAACAGTCCGACATGTCGTCGGCCGCGCGATCCCGGGCGTTCAATGGCGCCAGGCCGAACGTCGTCTCACAGAACTTGAGCAGGCTCACGTGCGAATGCAGGACGCTCGAGATGTGGCCCACCTTGGCGTAAGGACTGAGCACCAGGCAGCCCACCCGGGTCCCGTACCGGAATTGCGTCCCGTTCCACGCTGGGTGCGAGCCGTCGTCCTTCCAAGCCTCGACATTCGGCGGGTCGACGTGGTCGAACCACCCGCCCCAATCGTCCCACGTGATGAAGATGGCCGTCTTGGACCACAGACCGCCCCGCACGACGGCGTCGACCTGCTGCACGGTCCATTGCATGCCGTGCGTCACGTCACCCACGGGCGGAGGGTCGCCATCGGGGGGATGTTCGCTCGCATCGTGGGGAGCGTACACCCACGAAACGGAGGGCAGGTCCCCTGCTGCGGCGTCCTTCGCGAACTGATCGGAGGTGAAGGTTCGCCGCCCGTGGAGGTCGGCGATGAAATCGAAAGCGTAACCGCCATAGTTGGCCCACGTGAGCTTGGCCTTCTCCAGACGCATTGGCAACGACGGCAGCTTGAACAGCGGTGCGCCCACCGGTAGGCGATACCGCGGGGGGTTCGAGATGATCGGGGAGTCGGCCGTGATGAGCATCAGATGATTCGGGGTGGACGGTCCCGCGACATCGGTGAAGTAGTGATCACACAGCGTGAACTGCCGCGCATAAGCGAAGTAAGCGGGGATGTCCTGCTCGGTGAATTGCGCACGCACCGCGGTGGTATGGCGCGTGAGCCACGCCCCATGGCGGTGGTCGGGATCCTGCGGCGGCGGGTTGGCGGAGTGTGGTAACTGAGTGCCGTCAGCTCCGGAGAAAGTCCCGAAGTAGTTGTCGAACGAATGATTTTCCTTGATGATGAGCACGACGTGGTCGACAGGCATTGGCGCAGCTCTCGCGCGGACCGGTTTCTTTCCGGTGACCATAGGTCAACCCCCTCGCAATCGGTCCCGCCTCTGAACGCACCAGGATTGAAAAAAAGCGACCCCTGAGTGCGCTCAGGGGTCGCTCGTGATGAAGTGCCTTACGGTTTTGCGGGGGCCGCCGGCGGCGCTGGCGGCTGCGTCTCTCCTGCCCGTTCCGCCGCTCTCGTATCCTTTTTCGCCTGCTTCTCCGCGTCCGCGGCTTCCTTGGTCGAGAGACCCAGGCCCTGGAGCGTCTGGCCGATGCTCTTGCCACTCTTCAAGCCGTTCAGAAGCGCATCGGTCGTGATCGCAGAATTCTTCGTGCTCAAGTTGTGCGCAAGCATGTTGGCGGCGACGAAATTCCCACGCGTCAACTTGGGGTTCGCCTGCTTCGCGGCTTGATACGCGCTCTCCAGTGCGTCCGGGGTGGTGCCGAGTTTTGCGGCGATTCCCCGGAAGCTACCGGGACTTGTCGCCTTGGGTGCCTCATTTGATGGATGAGCGACCGCGGTGTGTCGCGTCGCCGGCGGCGCCTTCCGTTGTGCGGCAGCGACACCCGTCGCGCCGAGCGTGAGGCCCGCCACCAGGGCGATGTCAATGACGAGATGGGAAATAGGCTTCATAGCACTCCTCCAAGTAAGCCGACGCGTTCACCGCCGGCGGTCGATGTGCAGCCGTCCGATGAGGGGACTCGCCCAAGCGGCAACGAGTCACATCTGAACCCCTGGTGTGACGCGTTTCGAGACGGCGGGTCTCCCAAGGATGCGGCTTTCCCCTCGTTGGCTTGCGCTACTGCCAATGCTGTGCAGCCCGGCGCTTGGCGCCCAAACGTCGCTGTCCGCCGGCCTAACGGCCGGATCGGCCAAGCTCACCGACCGGCGCTCCGAGCAGGCCCTGTCCGGCGTTCTGATGCTGCAGGCGACGCCGTGGCTGAGTCTCTCGGCGCTGCCTTCGATTGTGCACGTCAGCGATACGGTCAGTGGGCGCGCCGTCACGAGCAACGGCCTAGGGGACCTTTCCCTCTCTGCCGCGGCGCTGCATTCATTCCCGGCGGCGGGCACCCCCGCCATTGCGGCGGCTTTCACGGTGGTACTGCCGACTGGAAACGCGTCCTGTGGACTCGGCACCGGCCAAACGTCGGTCGGGCTCGATGTCGGGGTCGCCGCCTCACCGGATCCCAAGCTCCACCTGTCCGCCGATGCAAGCCGCAGCCTCAGCGGCCTCTCCAGCCAGTCAACCCTGAGCGCGCCGCACGCGACCTCGGTGCTGTTGGGAGGCGGCTATGACGTCTCCCAGAACTGGCGGGCAGACGTCTCCCTTGGCATCGACGTAGGGCAATCCGACTCGACGCAGGCGCTGAGCCGCGTCCTGGCGGGCGGGGCAACGCGGCGATTTGGCGCGCTGGCCGTCACCATGGACGGAAGCGTCGGGCTCACGTCCGGATCTCCGAAATGGGTTGTCTCCCTCGGTATCGGGACGGCATTCGCAAGCACGTCCCCGGTGGCGCCGAGCGCGCCGCTGCGGCGTCTGAAATCGAGCTTCACGGGCGGCGTGAACCGCCAGGGTGGGTCGGGGAAGATCGGCTGCCGCTAGCGGCGAGATCTCGATTCTGTCCCTCACAAGGGTGGGATCGTCAGCTCGACCTCGTCACCGGGTTGGACCGAGATCGTCTCCGTGCGCGGGTTACCGCGTCCGCCGATCGGGTGGAGCTCGAAGCGGAGTTGCGGCGAGCTTCTGACGATGTCGGCGGGGATCGTGAAGGCCTGGGAGGATAGCCCCGCGACCATCCCCAGCCGGATGCGTTGACCCTCCCGCAGAACAAATACGTCCGTGTCGAGGAAGTTCTGATTCCGCACTTTCAGGGTGGTCGGCGCCTGCGGCTCGGGCGGCCCCGATTTCACCGCATGGCCGCACCCCGCGCTCAGCAGCGCCAGGGCGAGAAGTGCGCCTCTCATCGTTGACGCCTTTCTTGCGACGTATTCCATTTGACACTCCCTTCGACGGCCCTCTTGGAGGACACGTGTATACATCATTGCTGCTTGCCATCCAGGTACTCAGCGCCTCGCAAAATAAGCTCTCGGTGCATTGGGAGGAGCTGACGGCGGCCGATTTCAAGGATGGCATCGCCCGGGCGCAAGGCACCTGTCTGCTGCCGTTCGGCATCATGGAGAAGCATGGGCCGCACCTCCCCCTGGGCAACGATCTGCTCAACGTGCGCTACGTCGCACTCAACGCCGCCCAGCAGGAATACGCCATCGTCTTTCCGGAGTATTACTTCGGGCAAATCTTCGAAGCCAAGCACGAACCCGGCACGGTGGCCTATAGCAGGGGACTGCAGCTCCAACTGCTCCAGGAAACGACCGACGAGATGGCCCGCAACGGCTGCAAGAAGATCATCATCGTGAACGGTCACGGCGGCAACAACAGTTTGCTTCCGTTTTTCGCGCAGACGCAGCTCGAGGCCCCGCATGACTACGTGGTCTACGTGCTAGGAATCGCGCGCAGCGGCCCGGGTGAGCCGAAGCATAAAACGAATCCGGCGACGGATATGCATGCCGGCGAGAGCGAAACGTCCGTGAGCATGATCGCCCGACCCGACCTCGTACATCTCGATCGCGCGCCACAGGAATCGGGTGCCGATCAGGCGCGCCTGAAGCTCCCGGACGGCCTCTACACCGGCATCTGGTGGTACGCGCGCTTCCCGAATCACTATGCGGGCGAAGGTGCCGCCGCGACCCGTGAGCTCGGCGATTTCGAGGCCAAAACGTGGATCAACGGCGTGGTGCAGGCGATCCGCGGCGTCAAAGCGGACCAGGAGAGCCTGCGATTGCAGACTGAGTTCTACGAGCGGAGCAAGCATCCGCTGGAGACGCCGCAGTAGCGGCCTAGAACGTCACGGTCTGTATGGAATGCGCGGGTGAGCGCACCGTCACGGCCGCGTCCCCGACGCGAATGTGATACTCGCCCGCGCGTCCCGTGGGATTCATCACCACGATCGCCACGCTCCCATTCGGATTCACGAACCCGGTCGTGAGGAACATGCTGCGACTCGGCGCCACCGCGATCCGCCTGGCGCCGGGACGGATGAATTTCGAGAAATGCCCGATGTAGTAGTACGAGTTGGTGTAGATCAACGTCCCGGTCCGCGTGTCGGCGTGGATTGGCGCGAAGCAATAATTGCCGACATGGTTCGGGCCGCCCTTCTCATCGAGCAGGATGTTCCAGTCGGTCCACCCCTCGGCACCCGAATTGAAATCGTGAATCATCGAGCGCCCGTATGCTTCGCCGAGACTCCAGCGTCCGTACGCGGTCGAGTCAAAACTCGCCGGTGTGCCTTCGGTGAAGATGATGTGCTTGGCAGGGTAGAGCCGGTTCACCAGCGCGACGTTGTCGTACATCTGCGTCCCGCCCGACCAGTCTTCGTACCAGTGAAAGCCGATGCCCCACGCGTACTGCGCCGCCCTGCGGTCGTCGAAGATCGCCTGCGCCCGCTGCACGATCAGGTCCCGGTTGTGGTCCCACACGATGATGTTGACATCCTTGAGCCCGCGCCGCGCCATGACGGGTCCGAGATAGTCGCGCAGAAAATCACGTTCGGCCTCGGGCTGGTAGATGCATGACTCCCACGTCTGCGTGGCCATCGGCTCGTTCTGAATCGTGATCCCCCAGACGGGCACGCCCGCGCGCCGATAGCTCTCGATGAACTTCGTGTAATAGAGGGCCCAGGTTTGGCGGTACTCGGCGCGCAAATGCCCGCCGTGCAGCATGTCGTTGTTGTCCTTCATGTACGCCGGCGGACTCCAGGGACTGGCGAACAGCTTGAGCCCCCCCCGGGTGCCGGTCGCCGCCATCGCGCGCTTGATGAGCGGGATCTTGTAGTGGAGATCGTGCGCGATGGCGAAGCTGCTCAGCGTCGTGTCGCCCTCGGTGACATAGGTATACATGTCGCTCGAGAAGTCACAGCTGTTGATGTTGGTCCGCCCCAGCGTGTACCCGATCCCACGCTCGGGACTGTAATACGCGGTCATCACGTCTTCCTGCCGGGCGGCAGGCAGCTTCGCGAACGTCTCGGCAGCGGCATCGGTCAATGCGCCACCGATCCCGATCATCGTTTGAAATGTCCGCCGCGGATCGACGAAGACATAGATCTGCGCTTCGGTGATAGGCTCGGCTGCCTTGAACAGCAGCGTATCGGTGGGCGCGAGCCGCAGCGGGGTGCTATCGGCCGTGGTGTAGACGACAACGCGCTTCCCCAACGCCGTGGAGCGCCCTGCGGGCCTGGCTTGAGCGGTCAGTGCGGTGACCTGCGATGCGTATCCGATAAGGAATAGCAGCAACCACAGTGACTTAGCCTTCATGATCTCGCTCCAGGCCTCGGTTGTAGGGTAAGACTCACATTACCTCAAACGCGTCCGAACATCTTCATACGATCAGGACAGGGAGCTCCCCATGCCGCGGTCGTCGAAGGGCGAAGCGTTGGTCTGTCCGAATTGCCACCAGCCCGTAGATCCTGCCAAACCGAATGCGATGTTGAGCGCCGTAACCAAAGAGTGGCAGCACAAGGATTGTTGGCATGCGAGCGCGCCTGTTGTGCCGCCGGAAGCAAGCGCGAACAACCCGAAGCGCCAGTCGAGATAAAGCACTAGCGCCGCTCCCGCGCAAGCTTGGCGAGTTGGTGCCGTGCCAAACCAAGACTCCCGCGTTCGCGGTCGAGCACCAGGTGCACGAAGCGCTCGTGACCGCCGTCGAGGAAGCGGATCACGTGGTACTGCTTCCCCAACGTCAGCATGATATCCTCGATCTCATCATCGAGCTGCCCGGCGTTCGTGCCCCGCAATGCCGCCAGGGCCAGCTCTTTGGCCATAGCCGGCGACTCTTCTCCAACCTGAGCCAGCACCACCCCGGTTGTGGCGTCCACGACGGCGGCGCCGAGCGCGCCGTCGATCTTCCGGGCCTCGTCCAGGATCCGCACGGCGCGCACATCCAGCCCCGCGCCGCGGCGTGAGCGTTCCGGTGCGGGTGCCGGCATGGGCTGGCCGGTTTCGCGCCCACGTTCATCGAGCAGCCGGGCCGCTTCCATGAGCACGTGCTGCAGCGGCGCGTCGACCGTCCGTTGCCGCGCGCGCCGCTTGTAGAAGATCTCCACCGCCGGCTCCGGCCAGCTCAGAACCTCGTATGCCGCGGCGAGCCCCTCGAGATGACCGGTGTGCGCGTGGACGAGCTGCCCGTCGTCGAAATAGAGGCGGCCCTCATGCTCCGAAGCCGCCACGACGACGAGGCCGCTCTTGCGCTCCACCTCGAGCAGCTGCAGGAATCCGAAGAGCGTGATCCCGCTGATGCGACCGACCGCCTTCGGGTCGAGCACCCGCTGTAATTCATCCGCCAACACCACGACGTCCACCGGCTTCGAGAAGATCGCCGCGATGCCGTAGGCGAGCAGTCGCTGCCGCAGCTGCGCGTCAATCGCCCGGCCGGTCATCACCGCCACCGGCAACCGGATTTCCTGCTCGAAGAGCTCAGCGAGGAGCGTGAGCCCGTCCATCACGGGCATTTCCAGATCGGTCAGGATTGCGTCCACCTGCTGCTCGGCCAGTACGTCGAGGGCACGCCGCCCATGCTCGGCGGGAACCACCGTGAACCCGCCAGTCCGATTGAGCGCCCGGCTCAACGCGCTGCGCACGAAATCGTCGTCGTCGACGAGCAGGAGGGTGGTCATCTCCTACAAAATGGGGAATATTCCCGCGATGCCCAAGGAGCCGGTCCGTTACCTGGTCTTCTCTGCCTCGCTGCGGACCGGTTCCTTCAACACGAAGCTTGCGCAGCTGGCGGCGAGCGCCATCGCGCAGCATGGCGGAACGGTAGATCTCGCCGCGATGAGCGCATTTGACAGTCCCTCGTACAATCAGGACGTGCAAACGCAGGGTGGCTTTCCACCCGGCGCGAGCGAGCTGAGTCGCCGGCTGGAGGCGAACGACGGGTTCGTCATTGCCTCACCCGAGTACAACGGCTCGATGCCGGGAGTGTTGAAGAACCTGATCGACTGGGTGTCGCGCTTCAAGCCACAACCCTTCAACGGCAAGCACGCGCTGCTCCTGTCGGCATCACCGTCGATGGTGGGCGGCAATCGTGGACTTTGGGCGTTGCGCGTGCCGCTCGAGCACCTCGGGGCGCGCGTCTATCCGGACATGTTTTCGCTCGCGCAGGCGCATCAGGCCTTCGACCCGCAGGGCAAGATCGCCAATACTCAGCTCGCCGACCGGCTCGACCAAACGATCTCCGGGTTCATGGAGCTCGCCGAGGCCGCGAAGAACTACCCCTGCGCCAAAACTGCCTGGGTCGAGTTCCTGGGCGAGCATCCCAACTCCCCGATCGATCGGGTGGACAAGCCCGCGTCGTGAAGTGCCTTTACGCTTCTCGCTTGCGCCGGGGCGGCTTCTTCTCTTGCGGGCGCTGCTCGATCGTCTCCTGCGGTCGCTGCTCGATCCCGGCAACCACCACCTGATTACGACCCGCATTCTTCGCCTTGTACATCGCCGCGTCCGCGGTCGCGATCAGCTCCTCCGGCGTATCGCCGCCGTCCGGGTACTCCGCGACGCCGATGCTGAGCGTGAGCTTCCCTTCGCCGAGGTCCTGCTCGGCCACACGCCCGCGAATGCGCTCGGCGACGAGGGTGGCCGTCTCCGTGTTTGCCTCGAGCAGCATCACCACGAATTCCTCGCCGCCGTAGCGCGCCACACAGTCCACCTGCCGGGTCGTCTTGCGGAAGACCTCCGCGATCTTCACGAGTGCCGAGTCACCGGCGAGGTGCCCGTGCGTGTCGTTGTACTGCTTGAACCGGTCGACATCCGCCAGCAAGACCGCGAACGCGCGCCGCAGGCGGCGCGACCGCTGCACCTCGCTGGCGAGCGTGCCCATGAGATGCCGGCGGTTGTACAGCCCGGTCAGGGAATCGGTGAGCGAGAGTTTCTCCAACTCCCCGTGCGCCTCTTTTTCTCGCAAACGCGACACCAGGGTACTGAACGCCCGCGTCAGGTACCCGACCTCGCCGCCGCCGCCCGCGGGCAGCTCGACCGACAGGTCACCGGCCGCTACGCGCGCCGCCGCTTCGGTGAGCCGCTCGAGCGGGCGGGTGACGAACAGACCGACCATGTACGCGAGGAGTCCAACGCCCAGGATCAGCGTCGAGAGCAGGAGCACCGTCCGGAACCGCAGCACCCCAGCCTCACGCGCGGTTTCGGCACGCGGCGTTTCGGCCACGGCCGCCCAGTGCAGTTGGGGAATTCGCCGCAGTACCGCCACGACCTCACGTCCCTTCGGTCGTGACTGCACGATCGTCTGGCCCTCTCGCTCGCTAAGCTCTCTGGTGGTCGTCTCAGGCAGGGTCGTCTTCATCACATCCGCGGGGCTGCCCGCGGAGCTGATGATGACGCGCCCCTGCTCGGTAATCAGGTAGAGGTCGCGCGAGCGGTCGGGCGACAGTTGCCCCAACATGTCACTGAGGCTGTCCAAATTGATTTTGGCGCCCAACGCGCCCAGGAAGAGGCCGTCATCCTGACGAATCGGTACGGCGAGGACGATCGCCGCTTTGCCGATGGTTGCGTCCCAGAAGGGCTCGCCCACCAGGGCATCGCGGGTCCGCAGGTTGTTCAGGCGGTCGGGCGTCAAGCGGAAGCCCGTCCGGCTGCCACTGCTCGTGAGGACCTGTCCGTCGCGACCGATGATGGCCAGTCCTTCGTGAGCTGGAAGGTTCTGACGGACGGAATTGAGGTAGTCGCGGAGTCGGTTGAGTGACTGGGCCGCATTGCGGCCGGAGGCTCTCGCCAGATTATCCGAGACGACGTAGGGGCTCGCGCGCAGGCGCAAATCGTAGACCCGCTGGTCGAGCCAGACGTCCACCTCGCGCGCCATGTCCGAGCTCAGCGTGCGGAGCTCCTGCCCGACGCGATCGCTCAGCGAGCGGCGATTCCGTCCGTACAACATCACCGTCATGACGAGCGTGGTGAACAGCGTCGCCAGTACCGCGAACGCGACAAACTTGCCCCGCATAGTGTCGAGGCGCAGCGTGCGCAGCGATCGAGTGGTCTTTTCCCAAATATTCACGGCAGCAACATTCACTTTCCGCACGCCGGTCTCAATAGTTGCCGCCTTGCAGCAAGTCTCACAACGACTTGTAGGCCATGGCGCAGGGTTGCCGCGCCCCCGCCCCCCCCCCGCGCGGCCCCCCGCCCCCCGCCCC
>Ga0209161_10000490_pt1 | contig 32124 bp, 24 predicted proteins | sample GraSoiAngelo_155_FD_186169 | JGI IMG/M metagenome (GOLD analysis project Ga0209161, IMG submission 186169) | Grasslands soil microbial communities from the Angelo Coastal Reserve, California, USA - 14_1009_13_30cm (SPAdes) (version 2) | ecosystem: Environmental > Terrestrial > Soil > Grasslands... | reverse complement strand
CCCTCGCGCGCCCTCATGAGCGCGAACAGAAGGCTGAGCAGCACCTCGAGCAGTGCGCGGGACCAGGTCACGTTCTACAACGCCAAGCTCACATGGGCTTGACGTGGGGCGCCGCTTCACAGAGGGGCTCAGGGGGTCGCGGGTTCAAATCCCGCCGTCCCGACTACTTACCGAACCGGGGGCCGTCGGGGGTCGGTTTCTACCCCGAATGCCTCCTACTTCTCGGAAGCTTGCGCTCCTCGCTCATGACGGCGGGAAGCGTTTCGTTATCAGGCTGCTGGTAGCACTTGAGGAAAGCTCCCGAGGAGGGACTCGAACCCCCGACCCGCCGGTTAACAGCCGGCTGCTCTACCAACTGAGCTACTCGGGAATGAGGCGCGAAATATAGAGACGGCGGCGGTTACGGAGAAGTCATGACGTCTTGACGTTCCCCCAATCCCGCGCGGCGCAATCCGGGCAAAGACCATGGCTGAACTCCGCGTCGGTCCGCTCGCGCACGAACGATTCCACCGCTTCCCAGCCGCCGGCCTCGTTCCTGATGCGCTTGCAGCTGGCGCAAATCGGCAGGATCCCCTCGAGGGTCCGCACCTCCGTGAGCGCCTTTTGCAGCTCGGTTGCGAGCGTGCGATAGCGGCGCTCCGACGAGCGCAGTCGCTCCTCACCGTAACGCGAGACGAGAGACGTCCCGATTGCCATGGCGAGAACCAGCATGGTGCCGGCAGCGATGGCGTACGCGCCGAGGACGGAGATGTCCACGGCGCGGCCCAGATCGTGTGGGGGGGCGGCACGGAACTGCGCGGCGGCCATCCCCGTGTAATGCATCGCCGGGATCGCCGCGCCCATGAGCAGGGCGGTGCCCACTTTGCGCCAGCTCCAGGCGCTCGTGGTCGGCCGTCCATACCGGAACGCGAACCACAGCGCCACTCCGGCGACCGCAATAGCGATCGCGATGGATAACAGGACGAGCGGTGGGCGCCAATCGATGGTCGCTGGCATGCGCATCGCGGCCATGCCGATGTAATGCATTCCCGCGATTCCCGCGCCCATGATCGGGCTCCCCAAGGCCACTCGCTGCCAACCCAGGTGGTCACGGCTCGCGATGAAAAGCGCGACGCCAGATGCCGCAATCGCCGCAAGCAACGACAGGGCGACGGTGGGAAGATGGTAGGAGATCGGGATCGTCAAGTGGAACGCGAGCATGCCCGTGTAATGCATCGACCAGATGCCGAGGCCCATCGCGAACGCGCCGCCCAGCAACCAGAGCCCGCGAAACCAGCCATGCGCTGCGGTTACGCGGCTCGCCAGATCGAGTGCCGCGCCCGCGGCGAGCACGGCGATTATTACCGAGAGGACGACGAGCGCGGCGTCGTAATGACCGGAGAGGGGAATCATTTCCCGTCGAGGACCTCCCGAACCTTGCGTGCAAGGACGGCCGGTGTGAAGGGCTTCTGCAAGAAGTGGAGTCCTGGCTCGAGCATGCCGTGGTGCACGATGGCGTCGTCGGTATAGCCCGACACGTAGAGAACCTTCATCTTCGGGCGGGATTTCTCGAGCTGTCGCGCCAGCTCCCTGCCGCTCGCCCCAGGCATGACCACGTCGGCGACGAGCAGGTGAATCGGTTCCGTGTACTGTCGCGCCGCCTCGAGTCCTTCCGCAGCGTCGGCGGCCTCGAGGACCTTGTAGCCGAGTTTCTCGAGCAACCCCCTGGCTAGCGGACGCAGCACCGGGTCGTCCTCCGCGAGCAGGATCGTCTCAGTGCCGGCGACTGTGGCAGGCTCGCGGGCAGGCAGCAATGCATCCGGGGCGGCATCGACGCGCGGAAGATAGATCTTGAACGTGGTGCCCCGCCCGAGTTCGCTGTAAACCCAGACGTAGCCGCCCGACTGCTTGACGATTCCATACACGGTGGACAAGCCGAGCCCCGTGCCCTTGCCTTTCTCTTTGGTCGTGAAGAACGGCTCGAAGATGCGCGCCCTCGTTTCCGGCGTCATGCCCGTTCCGGTGTCACTCACCGCGAGCATGACGTAACAGCCCGGCACGACCGGCTGGTGCAGCTCGGCGTACTGCGCGCTGAGCTCGGCATTCGTAGTTTCGAGAATGAGCTTCCCGCCGGTCGGCATCGCGTCGCGGGCATTGACCACGAGGTTCATAAGCACCTGCTGCAGCTGGCCAGGGTCGGCGAGCACATTCCCAGCATCCCGCGCCAGCGTGAGCCGCAGGTCCACATCCTCGCCGATCAGGCGGTGCAGCATCTTCTCGAAATCTTCGACCAACGCGTTGGGGTCCAAGACCACTGGCTCGAGCACCTGCTGGCGGCTGAACGCCAGGAGCTGCTTCGTGAGCGAAGCCGCTCGCTCCGAAGCCTTCCGCACCTCGGCGAGATCCCGCTGTGCCGTGCTGTCCGCCGGCATCTCTTCGCGCAAAATGTCGACGTAGCCAAAAATCGCTGTCAGCACGTTGTTGAAATCGTGCGCCACGCCGCCCGCGAGCCGGCCGATCGCCTCCATCTTTTGCGCCTGCCGCAGCTGACCCTCGAGCTGCTTGCGCTCCGTGACGTCCTGGAAGTGGAGCAGAAAATGGGGCTCACCGGCGAACGCGATCACCTCAGCGGACAGGAGGCCGGTACGCACCTCGCGCGAGCGGGTCAGCCACTCGACCTCGACATCGCGGAAGACACCCCCGGCTCTGAGCTGTGCCAGCATTTGCTGCCGCAGCTCGTCGCGCCGCCAGATGCCCAACTCGTGTCCGCTGCGACCGACTGTCTCGGCCCGATTCATGCCGAAGAGACGCAGCAGGCTTTCGTTCACGTCGACCCAGCGGGCGTCGGCCAGCCTCGCGATGGCCATTGGAGAGGGGTGCGCCTGGAAGGCGCTGCCGAACTTCGCTTCGGACGCGCGCAACGCCTCGTCCGCCGCGCGCCGGGCGGTGATATCACGCACGAACGCGCTGAACAACCACGAGGACCCAACGCGCACGGGCGTGACAGCAAGCTCCACCGGGAACTCGCTGCCGTCGCGCCGCAGGGCGGTCAGCTCGATGCGCTGGTTCAGGATGGGGCCCTCGCCGGTGGCGAGGAAACGCCGCAAGCCGGCCGCATGGGCCTCGCGATGGGCGGGCGGCACGATGATGTCGGCGAGGCGTTGCCCCAGGACCTCCCGCTCGGCCCATCCGAACATGGACTCTGCTTGCTGGTTCCATGTCGCGACCCGACCGGTGTCGTCCATGGCCACGTGCGCGTCGAGCGCCGAGTGCAGGATAGCCGTGAGGCGAGCTTCCGACGCCCGCAACGCCTGCTCGGCGCGCGTGCGCTCGATTGCCGCCTCGACCTGGGTCGAAACGAATTGGAGCATCTCCTTGTGGTGCTCCTCGTAGCGAACGCCCGCGGTGTAGGTCTGCACGGCAAGCACACCGACGGTGCGGTCTCCCTGTTTGAGGGGCACGCCCAGCCAGTCGACTGATGCAGTGCCAACCGCTTCGACCGCGCCGAGGTAATCGAGGTCGAGCTGAGAGTCCGGCTTCACCAGCAGGGGTCGGCCCGTGCGCAGCACGTACTCGGTGATGCCGCGACCGGGATGGCGCGGCGCTGGAGGGGGATCGACCTCGTCGACGAAGTATGGAAAGGTGAGCAGGTCGGTCGCTTCGTCGTACAGCGCAATGTAGAAGTTCTTCGCCGGCATCAGCTCGCTCACGATCTGGTGGACCGTGGGCAGCAATTCCTCGAGTCGCGGCGCGCTCATCGCCAGCTGGGCGATGCGATAGGTCGCGGCCTGAAGTTGCCGCGCGCGCGTCTGCGCCTCCCGGCTGCGCTTGATGTCGAGCGCGCGAAGGACGGCGGGACCGAGGCGATGCAGGTGATCCTTCACCACGTAATCCGCCGCACCGGCCTGCAGGTATTGCACGGCTGGCTCGTCTCCCAACCGTCCGGTCACGACGATGATCGGGGTGTCCGGCGCGAGCTGCTGCCCGAGCTGGAGCGCGTCCTGCGCCGCGAACGTGGGCAACGAATGGTCGGTCAGGACGACGTCGGGGACGAAATCGTGCAGCGCCGCGACCATTCCCTCGCGCGTGTCGACCCGCAGGAACGTGCACGAGGCCTCGACCCGGCGGATCTCGCGCTCCTCAAGCTCGGCGTCCTGGGGATTGTCCTCGATGATGAGGATGCGAGTCGTCGCGGCCACGGTGCTCAGGGACCTCGGGGGGGCGGCGGCGTCCGATTCATGAGCAGCCAGTACAGGCCGAGCTGTTGCGCCGCCTTGGTAAACTCCACGAAGTCGACCGGTTTACGGACGTAGCTGTTCGCGCCCAGGCTGTACCCGTCGATGATGTCGCGCTCCTCGTCCGAGGAGGTCAGGATCACGACCGGTAAGAGCCGGGTGCGCTCGTCCGCGCGGATGCGCTGCAGGACCTCCATGCCATTGATCTTGGGGAGCTTGAGGTCGAGCAGCACGACAGCCGGCAGATCGGTCGGCGCGGGGCGGCCCTTCGTGCCAAAGAGGTAGTCGATGGCCTCGACGCCGTCCTGCGCGACGATCACGTCGTTCGTGATGTTGTGACTCTTGAGCGCCCGCATCGTCAAGGCTACATCGTCGGGATTGTCCTCCACGAGCAGAATCTTTCCGGCGTTCACTCGAGCCTCCCATCACAGCGTGAAGTAGAATGTCGCGCCTTGATCGACCACACCCTCGGCCCAGATTCGGCCGCCGTGTCGGCTGATGATGCGGCGCACCGTGGCGAGCCCCACCCCGGTGCCCTCAAATTCGGCCGCCGAATGAAGACGCTGGAACACGCCGAACAGCTTGTCGGCGTACCGCATGTCGAAGCCAGCGCCATTGTCCTTGACCACGAACACGCGCTCGCCGTTTTCGTCGAGCGCGTGAAACTCCACTCGCGCGTGCGGCCGTTTCGAGCTGTATTTCCAGCCATTCCGCAGGAGATTGTCGAGCACGACCCGGAGGAGCCGGGAATCGCCCTGGGCCTCGAGGCCGGGACTGACAGCGAATTCCACCGTGTGGTCCGGTGCGGCGCGCTGGATATCGACTACGATGTCCCGGGCGATGGCGCTTAAATCCACGCGCTCCGTCCGCATTTCCGCCCGGGTGACGCGGGCCAGCTTCAACAGATCGTCGATCAGCGTAGCCATCCGCTGGCTCGCGGCGCGTACACGGTGCAGGGAATCCCGCCCCCCGTCCCCTAACTGGGTCGCGTAGTCTTCCAGCAGCACCTGGCTGAAGCCGTCGATGCTACGGAGCGGCGCCCGCAGGTCGTGCGAGACGGAGTAGGCGAAGGCGTCGAGCTCGTTGTTGGCGGCAAGGAGCTCCGCCGCGCGCTTTTCGAGCTCCCGGGTGCGCTCCGCGACCCGCTGTTCCAGCCTCGTCGCGTGCTGTTGCAGCTCCTTCTTTTGCTCCTCGATCCGGCCGAGCATCTGGTTGAAGGCGTCGGTCAGCGTGCCCAATTCGTCCTCACCAAACTTGGGCGCCCGCAAGGAATAGTCCTGACGCGTCGAGGCCGCCGTCGCGGTTTCCGCAAGCGCGAGGATCGGGGCTGAAATCCGTCCCTGCAGCGCGGTGGCCAGCGCATAGGCGGCCAGCAGCGCGATTGCAAGGACGACGATAGCGACGATGCCGGAAAGCCGGAGGGCGTCCGATACCGCCTTCGTGTCCGACGCGATGTAGAGAGTGCCCAACCGCTGGTTTGCTCCCTGCGCCACGGGCGTAAACCCCACGAGGCGGCCGCCCTCGAAGCGGTAGCCGTCCGGCTGCGGCGCGGCGGGGACAAGATCGGCGCTGGCAGCGACTGGATAGGTCGCGAGCACCCGTCCGTCCCGGTCATAGAGCGCCGCGGCAACCATGTGCGGGTCGAACCGCAGGGCCGCCAGCATTTCTTTCGCATCCGTCTCATTCGCAAACGCCAGGGCGGCGGTGCTGTTGGCGGCAAGAATGCGGGATCGCGTGGCCAGATGAATTTTGATCGTCTCGCGGTTCGTAACGACCTCATAGGTGACGAACGCGGCCGAGGTCAGTGACAACACCAATCCGCTGATCAGGAGGAGGATCGCCGTCAACTTCCGCTTGATCCGCCAGTCGCGCATCGACATGCTCACGGTCGTGGCGTTCGGACGATTTCCGCGACCCGCAGCAGCTTCGAGCTGATCGTGACGTTGGCGGCTTGCGCCGCCTCCAGGTTGATCCTCAGACGGATCCGGTTCTTGTCATTGACGAACTGAATCATCCCGCCGCGCTTCGCGAAATCGTCGCCGTCGCTCACCGTGAGGATGGGCCGCTTCCCGAGCGCCGCGAGAATCTCTCCAACCCGCTCGCTCTCCGAGCGGCTGATGAAAAGAATGTTGCACGCCGTTATGTCCGTCAGCGCGCGATACCGGCGGATCTCGAATGGCCGCAGCCCGAGGCGTTCTCCCCGTACCGTCTCATCGAGGAAGGTGCCGAGCGGATCCTCCCCGAGGATGCCGATGATCACCGGCAGCTGCGAGTCAGGCGTGGCCACCGCCGGCCACTCGACGAACTGCGCGAAATTGAACAGGAACACGGCCTTCACCTGATACTCGGAAGCGCGCGGGCTCTGCACGAGTAACAGCGCGGATGTCAGGACGGTAAACGCCGCCTTCAATAGTGCCATTGCGCCATTCCATACACGCCGCGCTCAATGTCTCGGCGCGCGGCGGGCGTCCCGAACTCCGCATGGTGCTCGTGCAAGAGATTTCGGCCGGCGACTGACAGCTCCAGAGCGGCGACCGGTCGCCAGCTGAGGCGGGCATCGAGCTCGGCGTACGCGGGCAGCTGTTGGTTGGCGATCTCAGCGAGATAGCGGAACCCGCCGTCCACAATCCACTGAGCGCCCAGGCGCAGCGACGAGCGCAGGCTCAGCTGTCGATTGGGAGTATGCGACTCTGCTGTGCCTCGGCTCGTGTCGGTGCTGCCGGGATTGGGCCAGATGTGGACCCGTAACTCCGTGTAACCGGCATGCACTTGCCAATCATCTGTGATGTGATAGCTCGCGGTGGCCTCGCCGCCGTACGACTCGCCATCCTGACCGTTGGCGATAACGATCGGGGTAGGGTTGGGGGGATTGACCTGCTCCAGGCTGCGGAGGCCGTGGTAGCGGCTGTAGAAGCTCGCAAATGCGAGCACCAACGCGCCCTGCTGATGGCGATATCCCAGCTCGTACGCCAGCTCTGTCTCGGAGCGAAAGCCCGGGCCGCCGGCAAGGAAGTAGGGAGGTTGGCCGGGCGCGTACAATTCCCGGTCGATGCGCGACGGCGTGCGCACCGCGCGCGAAATCCCCGCCCACAGCGTGCGGGACGGGCTGAATGTCCAATTCACGCGGCCGCTCGGCTGGATCTCAAACCCGGTGTAATCGTTGTGCTCGATCTTTGTGCCGAGCGTGACGTGAAGGCGATCGGACGCCAGTGCGATCTCATCCTGGGCGAACGCGGTGAACCACTGTCGCGCCACGTGAGCCGGCAAGAAGGCCAACGCCGCGGTATTGACGACGCGATCGTTGATGAGTCGGTAACCGACTCCCCACACAACATCGTGGCGGGTCCCCACCGCGGTGCGATGCTGCAGGTCGATGTCGTAGATGTCGAGATCTTCGCCAAAGGTGCCCGGAATGTCGCGGTGCGTGCCGTCGTAATAGGCCTGCGCCGTGAGGTCGGACCTGGCGGAGAATGGATGCGCCCACTTTGCCATCACATTCCCACCGCTGACGGCGATGTGGCCAGGGCTCGCCTGGGCGATGCGGCCATCGTACCAATCGCCATGGAGGCTGAGACGATTGCTATCGGGCGCTTCCCAGTCCAGACGAAATCCACCCTGTCCCATGTGCCAGCCATCGCGAGCGGCTTGCCCATTCGAGAGCAACGTGGGATCACGACTGAAGGCCTTGCCGTAGATCCGATAGTTGCCGTGCCCGCCGAGCCCGCCACCGTAGCGGGCAGATCCCAGGCCGCGCAGCTCGGTGCCGCCACCGCCCGTAACCAGGAGCCCCCCGGTGCCTTTCGCGTCCTTCGTGATGACGTTGATCACGCCATTGACCGCGTTGGCGCCCCACAGTGTTGCCCCTGGTCCGCTGATCACCTCGATCCGGTCCACGTCCGAGAGAAGGACGTCTTGCACATCCCAAAAGACGCCCGAAAAGAGTGGTGTGTAGACAGTCCTCCCATCGATGAGCACGAGCAGTTTGTTGGCGGTGGTACCGTTGAACCCACGGGCGCTAATGGCCCATTGCCGCGCATCGACTTGCGCAACCTGCAGATTCGAAGCGAGGCGCAACGCTTCTGGGAGGCTCGTGGCGCCTGACGCGCGAATGTCGTCTTGCGTGATGACCTGGATCGCTGATGGCGTTTCGAACAGGCGTTGCGGGCGGAGGGAGACGGACATGACATCGATGTTCATCAATTGATCGAGGGTGAGGTGCTTCAGAGCTTCGATGGAATCGCGTTGTTGAGCTCGGGCGGGGGGTGCCGAGACGGCCAGAACCACTAGCAGGCAGAGCGTGCGCCTAGGGCTCATGCACTGTCCTTCCTAAAGGGCGGGGGCGGAACTTGATAAGGTGCCCCCACAATAGGAGAACTCGCGCCTTAGAACCTGTCGGCCTTTGTCCCGACGCCACCTAGGACTCTGCCTACACCCCAGGGCCTCACGACGCCTGACACGTAGGGCTTGCCCTACGATGATGCCTCGGCGCGCGCCTCGCCGATGACCGCGAGCACCATCCCTGCCAGAATCAACGCGGCGCCCATCCCCTGACCGGCCGAAAACCGCTCACCCCAGAACCACCACGACGTAAGCGCCGCGAACACGGGCTCGATACAGAAGATCAGCGACGCCCGCGCCGACGACATCTCGCGCTGCGCCTGGAACTGCCACACCAGCGCCACCACGGTCGACATGACGGACAGAAAGAGCAACGCGGCAACGAGGCTCGGCGACCAGTCAAAGCGCAGACGCTCGAAGAGCAGCGCGGCGCTCAACGTGGCGATGGCTGTGCCGGGGAGCTGGAGCCAAACGAGGCGCTGCGCGTCGAAGCGCTTCGAAAACTCGGACACCGCCACGATGTGACCGCCGAAGACGACAGCCGTGAACAGTGTCCACAGATCGCCGCGGTTGAGACCGCCGGCATCGGGCGCCGTGAGGAAGTAGATGCCGGCACCGGCAATCACGAGTGCGACCACGACCAGCCAGCCGATCCGGTGCCGCAGGAGGATGAGCGCGATGAACGGCGCGAGCACGGACGACATGGCGACGATGAACGCCGAGCGCGCGGGCGTCGTGTACTGGAGGCCATAGGCTTGCGTCGCGAAGCCCGACGCCAGCAGCGCCGTCAGCACCGCGCCCGCGCGGAGTTCGGCGCGTGAAAACCCGCCGCGCAGGTTCACGAACGGGGCGAGTACGATCGTCGCGATCGAGAAGCGGACCCCGAGAAAGAGCAGAGGAGAGGCGGACGCGAGCGCTTCTTTGACGACGACGAAGCTCACGCCCCACACCGCGGCGGCGGTGATCAACAACAAGTCGGCGCGACGTCGCGTCACGCCAAATCTCGCAAGTACCTTCCCGTAACCGAGTCGGTGATCTGCGTGACATCCTCGGGCGTACCCGCGGCAACAACGCGGCCCCCCTGATCCCCAGCCCCGGGCCCCAAGTCAATCACCCAGTCGGCGCGCTTGATGACGTCGAGGTTGTGCTCGATCACGAGCACGGTGTGTCCCGCATCCACCAATCGATCGAGGACTCGGCACAAGACGCGCACGTCGTCGAGATGCAGGCCAGTCGTCGGTTCGTCGAGGATGTAGAGCCTTCGCCCACCTTTCGCTCGCGCCAACTCCCGCGCGATTTTCAGCCGTTGCGCCTCGCCACCGGACAGCGTGGTGGCCGGCTGGCCGAGCCGCAGATATCCGAGACCAACCTGCTGCAGATACCAGAGACAGCGCGCGAGCCGCGGGTGGCGATGCAGGCGCTTGATCGCCTCGTCAACGGTCCACTCCAGCGCCTGCGCAACGCTGGCGCCCTGGAGCTTCACGTCGAGCACCTCGCGCTTGAAGCGCGAGCCGCCGCACACCTCGCACGGGACGAACACGTTGGCGAGGAAGACCATTTCGATCAGCACGTGCCCGGCGCCTTCGCACGCCTCGCAGCGGCCTCCCGCAACGTTGAAGGAAAACGTGCTGGGCTCGTAACCGCGCGCCCGCGCCAGCGCTTCATTCGCGAACAGCGCCCGTAATTCGTCGAAGGCCTTCACGTACGTCACCGGATTGGAGCGCGGCGTGCGCCCAATCGGGGCCTGATCGATGAGCACGACGTCCTCGAAGTGCTCCGATCCCTTCAGGGACGTCACGTCGCCGACCGGCTCGCCGAGGTGCTGCTTGGCGCTGTGCCCGCCGCGCAGACGGCTCTCGAGCTGGCGGTACAACACGTCATGGACGAGCGTCGATTTGCCGGAGCCCGAGACTCCCGTCACCGCCGTCAGCGTGCCCACTGGGATCCGCACGTCGACGCCCTTGAGGTTGTGGAGCCGGGCGCCCTTGATCTCCAGCCACCGGACTGCGGGCCGGCGCGCCGACGGGACGCCGATCCGTTTCTCGCCGGACAGATATTGGCCGGTCAATGTGCCGGCCTCGCGCACCGCCGCCGCCGGGCCCTGATAGACGAGCTGTCCACCGGCGTCACCACTGGCGGGGCCGAGCTCGACCATCCAACTCGCCGCAGCCATCGCGGCGGGATCATGCTCGACCACGACGACGGTATTGCCGGCATCGGCGAGCCGCCGCAGCAATCCGAGCAGGCGATCCACGTCTGCGGGGTGCAGCCCGATCGACGGCTCGTCGAGGACGTAGAGCGTATCGACCAGATGCGAGCCGAGGGCGTTCGACAGCGCAATGCGCTGGGCTTCACCGCCCGAGAGCGTGCGAGTCTGACGGTCGAGCGTGAGATACCCCAGGCCGACGTCGTTCACGAAGCTCACACGCGCGCGCAGCTCGTCGAGCACGTGATTGGCGACGCTCTGCTGGAACGCGGGCAGCGCGAGATGCTCGAGCCAGTCAGCGAGATCCCCGGCCGTGAGCGCGGCCACTTGGGCGATCGTCTTGCCCGCGACACGCACCGCGAGCGCTTCGGGCTTGAGTCGCGCGCCGCCGCACCCTGGACAAGTCTTGGCGAGCTGGTACTGCCGCAGAAAGACGCGGATGTACTGCTTGTAGCGCTTTTCCTCGAGCCGCTTCAGGAACGGGAAGATGCCGAGATAGCGGCCGACTTTGTTATGGAGCAGGAAGTGCCGCTCGCGCGCCGGGATATCCTGCCATGGTGCATCGAGATCGATGTCGCGCGCCCGCGCCGTCTCCCGCAGCAGGCGTCGCCTTCCTTCGTAGCGCGGCTTGGTCCACGGATCGAGGGCGCCCTGCACCAGAGACCGCCTCGGATCGGGGACGATGAGGGATTCGTCATACTCCAGGACCGCACCGAAGCCGTTACAGCCGGGGCACGCGCCGCGTGGGTTATTAAAGGAAAAGAGCGTCGGGGTGAGCACCGGCGCGGCACAACCGCAGGCCGAGCAGGCGGGGTGCTCGGAAAACCGCCTGCGATCGCCGTTATTCAGCGCAACTGCAATTCCTTCTCCTTCACTGAAGGCTGTGGCGACCGCATCCGCCAGCCGGCCGCGATTCTCCTCCGTCAGCGCGACACGATCAACGAGCACGAGGACGTCTTTGCCGGCCCGGACCCGTTCTTCGGCGTCCACGTCATCCAGACGAACGGTATCGCCATCGACTTGCGCGCGAACGAATCCCGCGGCGCGCAACTGTGCGGCGATTTCTACATCGGGACGGTGAGCCGAGGCTGGCAGCGGGAACGAAACGACAATCGGATACGCCGCACTCGGCACGCCCCACGCTTCACGGACGGCATCCACCACCTCCTGCACCGTATCCCGTTTCACGTCCTGGCCGCATTGCAGACAGGTCTGGGTCCCCGCCCGGGCCCACAGGAGGCGCAGAAAGTCGGCGATTTCGGTCGCCGTGCCGACGGTCGAACGGCTCGAGGTCGTGGGGTTCTTCTGCTCGATCGCGACGGCGGGCGAGAGACCCTCCATCGCATCGACCAGCGGCTTCGGCATCCGCTCGAGGAATTGCTTGGCATAGGTCGACAACGACTCGATGTAGCGCCGCTGTCCTTCGGCGTACAGCGTATCGAAGGCGAGCGAGCTCTTCCCCGATCCCGACGGGCCCGTGATGACCGAGAGCGCCCGGCGCGGGAACTCGACGGTGATGCCCTTTAGATTATGCTGGCGTACGTTGCGGAGAACGACGCGCTCGGGGGGATGGCGCATAACCCCCAAAAATAACAGCTTTGCCCACTAGATGGCCCTCGCCCTGACCCCGCGGCTGCTTCGTCGTGGCCTAGAGCTATTCGCTGCCATCTCCCTCGGCGGAGTCGCACTCCTCGTTGGCTATTACCTGATCTTCAAAGGCGACCGCGCCGCCGTGTTCCTCGCGCCGTTTGGGGAGTTGGACTGGCGCTGGGTGCCGGTTGGGCTCGTCCTCTCGTCCATGGACTGGGTGGGAGGCGGATTCCGTCTCTGGATTTGCACTCGCTACGTACATCCCGGCGTCAGGCTGCGGGACATGATTCTCGCCGGTGGCTTCGGCGCTTGGGGGTCTTACCTCACGCCCTTCCAGTCCGGGTCTGCCCCGATGTCCATCTGGGTCATGAAACGGGCGGGAGTGCCGGTTCCGGTTGCGCTCAGCTCGATCTTCGTCACGTTCATCGCGACCGTCGGGTTCTTTGCGATTGCCGGACCCCTCGCCGTCTGGTTTGGGGCAGGGAAATCGCTCGCCCAGCACGGCCTCGTGCTCGGCATCACCCTCTACGATCTCTTCAAGACCAGTCTGACGATTTTCGGCATCATCGGTTTGCTGATGCTGACGGCGGTCGTGTTCCCCGGCCTGGTCAAACGCTTCATTGAGCGTCTTGCAGGGCGCATCGCGCGCCGCAGCCCGCGCGCCGCCGAGCGGATGGAGAAGCTCTTGGCCGGAGTGGATCGCGCCCATGATTGCATGGTCGCATTCGGCTCACCGCGTGGCCTGCTGACGCTGTTGCTCGCGATCGTTGTCTCCGCCCCCTCGCACGCCAACAAGCTGTTGGCCGGATACGTGAGCCTGCGGATTCTCGGGAAGACACCCGATTTTACCGACATCCTCTTGCTCCAAACGCTCGTGTCGTTCCTCCTGTACTTCGCTCCCACGCCGGGCGCCTCGGGGCTGGCGGAGCTCACCTCCGCGGTCGTCATGTCCGTGTACGTTCCGCGCGAGTTGACTCCGAGCTACACCTTGATCTGGCGATTCATCAACAGCTACGCGACGGTGATCGTCGGCTCGTTGATCTTCTGGTACTGGCTGCGCCGCGGCCTGATCGGACGCGAAGAGGCCGTCGGAATCACCTAACTGCTGCTTCCTTGCCCGGTTACACGGCCGGGCGTAACTTCACGGCCTGGCGACAGCTACGGGAGTGCGCGCGCATGGCACTGCTTGAGATGGGAGGGCGGAGGTTCACACTTCCGCAGGGTGACGTGCTGCTCGGCTCCGATCCGAGCAGCGCCATCCCCCTCACCGCACCCGGTGTCCTCCCGCGACATGCAAAGTTGAAATCCCTGCCTGACGGCCAAGTCGTCATTACCAAGGCAGTCCCGGAAGCCGAGGTCTTGATCAACGGCGTCCGCCTGGGGGCCGAACCGACGCCCCTCCTGCACGGCGATAAGGTGGAAGTTGCGGGGCAGGAGCTAACCTTCGTCGACGAGCGGCGCAGCGGTAGCACGCAGTATGTCCAGGCGATGAGCCTGCCGCAGGCGATGGCACAAGCAAAGGCGGACGCCAAGGGGGGAAAGGCCACCGTCAACACCGGTGGCCGCGTCGTTTCACTGACGGACGGGAGAGAGTACGCGATTGCGGGCACGTCGCTCGTCTTTGGACGGGACGCGTCCTGCGATGTCGTCGTTGCTGGAAAGGACGTTTCGCGCCGGCACGCCGAAATCGTGCAGACACCCAAGGGCTACCTGCTCGTCGATTCCAGCACGAATGGCACATCGGTGAACGACGTTCGGGTCGAAGGACAGCGCCTGCTTGCCCGCGCCGACGTGATCACGATCGGCGAGGAGAAATTCCGGTTCTATGCCGACACGGTCCCCCCTCCGCCTCCAGTTACGACAAACCCTTCCCCGGGGCTGGCCGCTAGCGCGCCCGCGGCCGCATCCCCGCTTCCCCCAACCAAGGGCTCGACCCCCGCGGTGGGTGATAGACTGCGGGAAACCGTGCATGGCGTGTCGCCAGCGCCGGTCCCCCAGCAGCCCGCGACCCGGCCGTCAGGAGCTCTTCTGGCGAGTTTTCTGGTCCGCGCCGGCGCGCTGAAGGGGCAACGGCTCGGCGTCAAAACGCCCGTCATCAACATCGGACGGGCTGACTACAACGACATCGTCCTCCCCGATGAATCCGTGTCCACCACGCACGCGAAGCTGCAACGGCGCGAAGGCGTTTGGGTACTGGTGGATCTCGATTCGACGAACGGCACATTCATCGACGGGGATCAGGTAAAGGGTGACGCGCCGCTCGCACCGGGAGCGACCGTTCGGTTCGGGGATGTCTCCGCCGTGTTTGAGCCCACCGACGACGCGGCGGGAGTGGAAAAAGGAGCCAGCACCCGAATGATCGAGGTGCTGACGATGTCGCCACAGCCGTCGAAAGGGCCCCCCCCCGCGGCTCCCGCGCCGGCCTCGAAACCGGCGGTGGCAAAACCGGCGCCGCCAAAACCGCCGGCCGCGAGACCAGCGGCGGCGAGACCAGCGGCGGCGAGTCCAGCGGCGGCAAAACCCGCGCCTGCCAAGCCGAAAGCGGGCGCCAAACAACCCGTTGCACAGCAACAGCCCAAGAAGGGCAAGGGCTGTGGGGGCAGCGCGGCAGTTTTACTCCTCGGGATCATTGGACTGGTGTACTGGGTGTTTATTTAGAGATCACGTGCACATCACTTCCGCAGGTCGTACCGACGTCGGCGTCATTCGGTCGGGGAATGAGGACAGTTTCCGCATGATTCCCGACCGCGGGATCTTCGTCGTGGCCGATGGCATGGGTGGGCACGCGGCCGGGGAAGTCGCGAGCGAGATGGCGGTGCGCATCGTCGCCGACGAGATCCATTCCGTTCGCGGTTTGGGCGACGAGCAAGTCGCGGAACGGATGCGGGGTGCGATTCGGACCGCGAACGGTGCGATCTTTCAACGCACGCTCACCGAGCACGACAAGCGCGGGATGGGCACCACGGTCACGGCGCTCACCCTGTACGAGACGCGATTCTTGATCGGCCAGGTCGGGGACAGCCGGGCGTATCTGTTGCGCGACGGCCGTCTCAGCCAGCTGACGAAGGACCACTCCTACGTGCAGGAGCAAGTGGACGCCGGCTATTTGACACCCGAGCAGGCGCGGACGCATCCCTACAGCAACGTCATCACGCGCTGCGTCGGCGCGAACAGCGACGTGATGCCCGACATTTATGCCGGCACGGTGAAGGCGAACGACGTGTTCCTCTTGGCGTCGGACGGATTGACCGGGATGCTCGAGGATTATCAGCTGGCCGAGCTGTTGTCGCCGGAGCGGATGCCGCAAGACGAGGTCGACGCGCTGATCGCCGAAGCCAACCGCCACGGCGGTCTCGACAACATCACCGCGGTCATCGTGCGGATCGATTCGGTCGAGGCTCCGGTGCCGGACGAGGTAAAGACGCAGCAGACGGTCCCGCGGCCGCGATAGTCCTATCCCCGACGAGCCGCATCCCGCAGGAGCGCCCCACTACTCACCAGCCGTGCAGCCACTTCTTCGCGCGGCAACACGATCAACTCGACGATGGGCCGCGCCGGAACTTCGACCGGCTCGAGCACGAACACGCGTAGCGCTCGCGCGGAGCGGTGCAGCTCGGCGGCGACCCGCGGCAAGCCCAGGTGCTCCGCGGCGGTCCCGCTGCGTCCCGCGACAGGCACCGCGACGTCGAACATGTCCGGTTTCGAGGGGAAGTCGAGAAACAGCTGATCGACGTGCAGGCCAAGCTCGCGCGCGAGGCGCTCTTCTACGCGTTCCAGCAAATCCGGATCGCGAGACGGCCAGTCCGACGTATCCGGTGGCAGCTCGGTCGCCGGAATGTCGAGCGCGCGCTTCGCGAGGCGGCGCTCGCGCAAGGCGCGGGCCAGGCCGGTCTGATCGGTGCGCTGCAAATCGTGGCTCAGCCCGTCGTCGGTCGCGACGGCGATATCGTCAGCCGCCAGCCGGCGCGCGGCGATCGCCCGGCGTACCAGCCGCTTGAACATCGCCGTCGCGCTCCGCACGGCGTGATGCCAGTAGACGTTGCGATACATCTGATACTTCGCGAACAGCAGCGACTCGAGCGCCGCCAACCCTTTGGGGTGCAACGCCACCCCCTCGGCGGACACCGTGAGCGAAGTCAGGAGCCGGTCCACGTCGATGACGCCGTACGGCACGCCACACATCGTGGCATCGCGCGATAGATAGTCGAGCTTGTCGACGTCGATCGATCCCGAGATGAGGCCCGCGAGTGGCGACGCGCTCGATCCTTGAATCAGCTGGAGGAGCTTCTCCGTGGAGACGCCGAGCTGGTCGATCGCGGCGGCGAGTTCCGCTGAGCGCAGATGCCGGGCGGCGAGACTCTCGTGGGGGGGGAGGCCCGCTTCTTCGAGCGCATGGGAGAACGGGTAATGGCCGATGTCATGAAGCAGCGCGGCGAGTTGGACCTCCCGCTCCTTGGTTACCCGGCCGGCGAGATGATATGCACCGAGCGCGTGCTCAAACCGCGTGTGCGTGGCGCCTGGGTAAACGAGAAATGCGTGACCGAGCTGCCGGACGTACCGCAGCCGCTGGAAGGCCGGCGTATCGATGATCGCGAGCGCCTCGGGCTCGAGGCGGATGTTGTTCCAGAGCGGGTCGCGAACTACTTCAAACGAGCCCGTCGAATTGCTCAAAGTTCTTCTTGAATAACGCGACGAGCCGTGCGGCTTGGGCGTCGTACGCGGCGGGGTCCTTCCAGGTTGTCCGTGGGTCGAGCAGCTCGTCCGGTACGCCCGGCACGTGCAGCGGCACCTGCAAGCCGAAGACGGGCTCGCGCCGCGTCCGCACCGTGTCGAGCTCGCCCGCAAGGGCCGCGCGGACCATGGCGCGCGTCAGCTTGAGATCCATGCGACGTCCCACACCGTAGGGTCCGCCGGTCCAGCCGGTGTTGATGAGCCAGCACTGCACCTCATGTCTCGCAATGCGCTCACCGAGCATTTTGGCGTACACGGTGGGAGGCAGCGGTAGGAACGGCGCGCCGAAGCATGCGGAGAACGTTTCCTTGGGCTCGGTGACGCCGCGCTCGGTGCCTGCGACCTTTGCGGTGTAACCCGAGAGAAAGTGATACATCGCCTGCTCTGAGCTGAGCTTCGCGATCGGCGGCATCACGCCGAAGGCGTCGCAGGTCAGGAAAACGATATGCCCGGGATGACCGGCCATCCCTTCGGGCACGTGGTTCGGGATGTAGTGAATCGGGTACGAGGCGCGCGTGTTTTCCGTGATGCGCTGGGAATTCAGATCCACCGCGCCAGTCTCGGGGTTGACGTCGACGTTCTCGAGTACCGTGCCGAACATTTCGGTCGTCGCGTAGATCTCCGGCTCGCCTTCGCGCGACAGGCGGATCACCTTGGCGTAGCACCCGCCCTCGAAGTTGAAGACCCCCTCGTCGGACCAGCCGTGCTCGTCATCGCCGATCAACCGTCGCTCCGGATCGGCGGACAGCGTCGTCTTTCCAGTCCCCGACAGACCAAAGAAGAGCGCGCAGTCGCCCTGCTTGCTGACGTTGGCCGAGCAGTGCATCGACAGCACGCCCTTGAGGGGCAGGAGGTAATTAAGGATCGTGAAGATCGATTTCTTGAGCTCGCCGGCGTAGCGCGTGCCGCCGATGAGGATCGTCCGGTGCGCGAAGCTGACGACGATGAACGTGCCGGACTTCGTGCCGTGAATCCGAGGGTCCGCCTGGAACTCGGGCGCGTGCAGCACTTCGAATCCCGGCGCGAAGCGCGACAACTCGCCGTCCGCGGGCCGCAGAAACATGTTGTAGACAAACAGCGCGTGCCACGCGTTCGGTGTGATGAACCGAATCGGCAACCGGAAGTTGGGATCGGCGCCCGCGTACACGTCGCGGACAAACAGCTCCTGCCCGGAAAGGTGCGCTTCGACGTCGGTCTTGAGCACGTCGAACTTCTCCGGCGCGATCGGCTGATTCACCTTCCCCCACCAGATGCGGTGCGTGGAGTCGGGCTCCTGGACGAGGAACTTGTCGTTGGGGCTGCGGCCGGTGTGCGGCGAGGTGACCGCCGCAAATGGCCCGCTGTTCGTCACGATCCCTTCGCGGCGGCGCAGGGCATGCTCGTACAGCTGGGACGGCGTCAGATTCCGGTGGAGACGCTGTTCGGTCGATATACCCATGGTCTATCTGGTTGACCGCGCGAGGCGGCGATGCTCCAAGGCGTCGACGGCGGCAATCACCGACATATTCACGATGTCGGCGACGTCTGACAACCTTTGCAAGACATGGACCGGTCGGTCCATCCCCACCAGGATGGGCCCGATGGCCTGCGCGTCGCCGAGCCGGGCCAGCAGCTTGTACGCGATGTTGGCGGAGTTCAAGTCCGGAAAAATCAACACGTTAGCCGGGCTGCGCAGCTTCGCGAACGGATACACCCGCGTCAGAATCCGCTCCACCACCGCCGTATCAGCTTGCATTTCACCGTCTACCTGCAGCTCGGGCTCTCGTTCGTGCAACAGGGCGACCGCCTGTTGCACCTTGGTTGCAGCGGGATGTTTCACCGAGCCGAAGTTCGAGAACGACAGCATCGCGATGCGGGGTTCGATCCCCAGTCGAGTCACGAACTTCGCTGTCGCCGTCGCGATCTCGGCCAGGGTCGCGGCATCGGGGTCGATGTTCACCGTCGTGTCGGCGAAGAAGAAGGTCTGCTGGCGGAAGATCATCATGTAGATGCCACTGACGTGTTTGCGACCGGGCTCGACGCCGATGACCTCGAGCGCCGGGCGAATCGAGTCGGGATAATCGATTTCCTCGCCGGCCACGAGCGCATCCGTGCGACCCGCTCGCAGTAACAGGAGGCCGTAATACATCGGGTTCAGGACTCGCTCCTTCGCTTCGCGCAGCGTGATGCCGCGCCGCCGCCGCAATTGCCACAGCTCCTGGGCCAGCGTGTCCCGGTCGGGCGCGGAGCGCGGATTCATCAGCTCGATGTCCTCGAGCGTGAGCGAGGCGTCGTCCGCCTGCCGCCGGATCGCGTCGAGGTCGCCGAGCAGGATGGGGCGGGCGATGCCTTCGTCGGCGAGGATGCGGGCTGCGCGCAGGATGCGGGGATCGTCGCCTTCGGGAAAGACGATGCTCGGCGGATCCTGTTGAACTCGAGTGATCAGCCCGCGCATGACCTGTCGCTCGGGGCCGAGCCGCGCCTCCAGCTCGGCGCGATATTCCTCGACGTCGATGATGCGGCCCGCGATACCAGATGCCACCGCGGCCCACGCCACGGCGGGCGCCACCCAGAGCAGCACCCGCGGATCGAACGGCTTGGGAATGAGATAGTCGGGCCCGAACTTCAGCTTCTCGCCCCCGTACGCACGCGTGACCGATTCGGGGACTTCTTCCTTGGCAAGCGCCGCGAGCGCACGGGTCGCCGCCATCTCCATTTCTTCATTGATCTGCTTGGCGCGGACGTCGAGCGCGCCGCGGAAGATGAAGGGAAAGCCGAGCACGTTGTTCACCTGATTCGGAAAATCGGAACGGCCGGTCGCCACGATCGCGTCCGGCCGCGCTTTCTTCGCTTCGTCCGGCATGATCTCAGGAGTGGGATTGGCGAGGGCAAAGATCACCGGCTGCTTCGCCATGCCCTGCAGCATGTCCCCCGTCACGATGCCCGCCACCGAGAGTCCGACGAACACATCCGCGCCCTGAAGCGCCTCCGCGAGCGTGCGCGCCTTCGTCTCGACCGCAAAACGTTGCTTGAACTCATCCAGTCCGTCGCGGCCCTTGTCGATCACGCCCTTATGGTCGGTCATGACGATGTTTTTCCGGACGACGCCGAGCCGCACGTAATGCTCAGCCGTGGCGATCGCGGCCGCGCCCGCGCCGGCGAACACGATCTTGACCTTGTCGATGTCCTTCTTGACGAGCAGCAACGCGTTGAGCAGCGCGGCCCCGGAAATGATCGCCGTGCCGTGCTGATCGTCGTGGAACACGGGAATCGCGAGCGTCTCGCGCAGCCGCTGCTCGATATAGAAGCAGTCGGGGGAGCGGATGTCTTCGAGGTTGATGCCTCCCACCGTCGGCTCCAGCAGCTGGCAGAAGCGGATGACATCGTCGGGATTCTCGGAGCCGACTTCCAGGTCGAACACGTCGATATCGGCAAAGGCCTTGAACAGGATGCCCTTGCCTTCCATGACCGGCTTCCCGGCCAAAGCGCCGATGTTGCCAAGCCCAAGCACCGCCGTCCCGTTGGACACGACGGCGACGAGGTTGCCTTTGGCGGTGTAGAGGTAGGCATCCTCGGGGCGCTTGGCGATCTCCAGACAGGGCTCCGCCACGCCGGGCGTGTAGGCCAGCGACAGGTCGCGCTGGTCCTTGAACGGCTTTGTGGGAGTGACCTGGATCTTCCCGGGCCGGCCCTGTGCGTGATAGTCGAGGGCCTCCTGGCGGCGGCTCGGAGGGACCAAGGACAGAAGTCCTGTTTGGAGAAGGGCTTATGCTAAGCGAGCGTGACGGAAGCTGTCAAGTTCGAGTCGAGCGTTGTAATATGTCGCCGATGCGGAAACGCTCGCTCTGGATGCGCACGCCCCTGCTGCTCCTCACGCTGCTGCAGGTCAGCGTGCCGGCGGCTGCGGCTTGGGCCGATGCTCGGCTCGGTGAAGCGACCGGTCCGGCGCACATCGAGTCGCACTCCACGGCGTCGTGCCCTCGTGTCCACCCCGCGGATTGCGCCTTCCATCGCTTCCTCGCAGCACCCCTCGCCCGTACGACAGCGACGGTGTTTCGCATTCGCGAGGGTCAGGGGATCCGCTGGACGCCGTCCGCGATTGAACGCTCGGCGATCGCCGCACATCTCACTCTTCCCGATTCCCGCGCTCCTCCGCCGCTCTCCTGAGTAACGGCGCCGCACATCGCGGCGACCGCAATTCGACAACACGACCAACGCGCCGCTCTCCTCTCGCGAGGAGTGCGTGTTCGTGGGCCTACATCAGGAGACGTCATGCATTTCCTTCCCTTGCTGGGTGCACTCTTGTCCGTCACTGCAGGCGCGCCGCTCGACCGCCCGTCAGCTCCGATCGATTTACCCGCGAGCGGCGACATCGGGGGTACGGTCACCGACAGTGCGACCGGAACGCCGCTGGCTGGAGGCGAGGTCCGAATACTTCAGGCCGGCGGTGTCATCGCGACTGCCGTGACAGACGCGTTCGGCCGCTACGTGGTCCACAACCTTCCGGCGGCAGCGTATCGCGTCGAGGTCCGTTATCTGGGATATCGCGCCCAGACGCGCGATCTCTCCGTCGGTGCGACTGCAGAGTTCAGTCGCGGTGACTTCAAGCTCACGCCGTTGCCGATCAACCTCTCGGCGGTCGAAGTGGCCACGGCAGTGCCACTCGCAGTCGACACACGCACAGGGAATCAGATCTTCAAGCAGAACGACTACCACGGGGCTCCCAACAGCACGACGTCGCAACTGTTGCAGCAGTCCATCGTGGGCGCGGCCCGCGCACCGACCGGCGAGGTGCATATCCGCGGGCAGCATGCCGAGTACACCTACTACGTGGACGGCGTGCCCGTGCCCTCCGGCATCTCGGGGAGCTTGAACGAGCTCTTCGATCCCCAGGTCGTGAATCAGATCGACTTTCAGACCGGCGGATGGGATGCCGAATACGGCAACAAGAACGCCGCGGTCGTCAACATCAACACACGCATTCCCACCGGCGGCTTCCACTTCGACGTCGCAGGGTTCGGCGGCTCATTCAAGACCGGATTCCCAGCGAAAACCGAAACGACGAACGGACAATCGCTGACGCTGAGCGCCAATTCCGGGAAGTGGGGATTCTTCGCCTCCGGATCCCGGCAGGCGAGCGATATGCGGCGCGAGCCGGTGGTATTCGACACGGTGAACCACGCCGTGGAGAACTTCCACAACGATGGCACCGATGTCTTTGGATTCGCCAAGCTGCAGTACACCGCGACCGACCAGGACGTGGTCAACATCGAGGTCAACCGTTCGCGTACGCGCTTCGCGGTTCCCTTCGATTCAGTGGAAGGGATCATCGACGATCACCAGCAGGACATCAACGGATTTGTGAACGTGGGATGGCGCCACCAGCTCGGCACGGGGAACCTGGAGCTCGGCAAGGCGTCGGAGCTCTTCATCGGCACGTTCTTCCGCGATGGCAGTCTCACGTACACGCCGGGGCTCGGTGATTCGGCGACATTCACGTTCCCGGGCGACACCAATACCTATATCATCGCCGAGGATCGGAGCTTCCGGACGACGGGCGCCAAGATCGACTACGCCGTGCGCGCGCACCACGGTCTCGAGTTCAAGACAGGTGTGCTGGCCCAGTTTACGAGCGGCCACGAGGACTTCTCGTCGGAAACCAATACGGGCTCGCCCGGACCGGCGTCGAACTCCAACCTCAACGGCAGCGACGTGGGTCTTTATGCACAGACTGCGATCGCTCCATCTGACAGATGGGAGCTCCGGGCCGGCGCGCGCTTCGACAATCACAACGCGCCCTTCGCGGGAAACCAGAACCAGATCAGCCCCCGCGCCAAGCTGAGCTTCTTCCCCGACCCGGCCAACACATTCTGGGTCTACTACGCGCGCCTGTTCATGCCTACGAACGTGGAGGATCTCCGTGCCATCACGAGCACATCGCAGGGCGGCGTGGTCGCGGCACCCACGTTACCCGAGCGGGACAATTTCTTCGAGGTGGGATACGTACACCGCTTCCCGTTCGGCTTGGTCACAAAACTTTCCGGCTACCGGAAGCAGAGCACACCCGGTATCGACGACGCGACGGTATCGGGAACCGCGATCGTTACGTCCGTGAACATCGCGAAGGTCAGCATTACGGGTCTCGAAGGCGTGTTGGAGATCCGGCCGTCTGGACCGTTCTCGGGCTACGTGAACCTCGCGATCAATCACGCCTACGGAAGTCACCCGATCACCGGGGGCTTCTTCCCGCCGGACTCCTCGCCCGGATACTTCGACCTGGACCACGACCAGCGAGTCTCAGGGGTGGCGAGTGTGGTTTACTCGAGTCGCGGGCTCTATCTGTCCGCGACCGGCATTTATGGCACCGGACTCACCAACGGCAACGGTCCCGACCCGACGTATGGCCGTGGCCTGCTCGACTTCAACAAGCACACGCACGTCGATCCGAACTTCATCATCAACGCGAGCGCGGGATACGCGTTTGCCGTGGGTAGTGCCGTCATTCGTCCCCAGCTCTACGTCGACAACGTCTTTGATCGGAAGTACCTGCTAAAAGGCGCGTTCTTCAGCGGCGCTTCGGTGGGACGCCCGCGTAGCCTGCAGTTGAGGGTGACCATCGGTACGTGAGGAAGGTTACAGCGGGAGGGACGAGAGATTGCGCATGCTTTTTGCTGATCGGGGTATCAATCTCGTCCCCCCCGGTACCGATCGCACGGAACGAGGAGCGTTAGCCGTGAATTGGCAATCTGGTTTGACGATGGGCACCATTTTCGGAAGCCTGGCGTTGACCGCCGCGTGCAGCAACTCGGCAGGACCAGGCTCCCTGCCGTCGTGCGGGGCACGCGGGACGCAGCTCTCCCTTGCGGTCGCCGCCTATGCCTCGATCGATCCCGCGACCGATTCCGGTTGCGTGACCTTCCCTGCCCACACGGCCATCGACACCGCGGAGTATCTGGTGTTGCCGTGGTCAGCCGGCGGCACGCCGGGATCCTCGACGCCGTTCACGCTGCAGTCGGCCACGCCGCTACCGACAATAGCGATGCAGTCGGTTGCGTCGCTGGAACCGTGGCTCTCGGGCGGTGCGCCGAGTCCGCACGGGCAATTGGCGGTGGCGTTCGATCGTTTTCTGCGTGCATCGGCGCAAGCTCGCCGCTACACGCTTCCCGTACGCTCGGCAGCGGCGCTGACCGCGGTGCCCTCAGCAGCGCTGAGCGGTCCGCCCACGCTGGGCAGTAAGCGCACGTTCAAGGTGTGTGCCAACCTCAAGTGCATGTCCTTCGACAACGTCGGGGCAGTAGCGCGCTCGGTGGGAACGCACATCGCGATCTACGTGGACACGCTCGCGCCCTCCCCGGGGCTCACCCAGGCGAATCTCGACTCCCTGAGAAACGTGTTCGACACCAAGCTGTATACCGTCGACACGGTCGCGTTCGGCCATGTGTCGGACATCGACTCGAACACGGTCGTCATCGTGCTGATGACGAATACCGTGAACAAGCTGGTTTCGACATCGAGCTGCAACAGTACGAACTCGTATGTGGCCGGCTTTTTCTTCCCGGCCGATCTGGCTCCGGGCATCTCGCAGAACTACAACAACGGCGAAATCTTCTACTCCGTTGTCGCGGACTCGAACGGGACGCTGAGCTGTGCCCACAAGCCGTCCGAGGTAAATGACGTCACGCCGGTGACCTTCACGCATGAGTTCCAGCACATGATCAACTTCGTGGAGCATGTGCTCGTAAAGGGCGGCAACACCGAGGAGGGCTGGCTGGATGAGGGGCTCTCGAAGTACGCGGAAGAGATTTCCGGCCGCAGCTTTGGCGACAACGCGCATTTCAGCCAATTCGCCATCAGCGCGGTCTACGACGGCTATCAATACATGCTGAATCCCGGGCGCTCGCCGCTGCTGATTCCCGAAGACACGGGCTCGCTCGCCGAGGTAGGGGCCAGCTGGCTGTTCACGCGTTATATCGTGGATCAGTTCGGCGATTCGCTGGCCGGGCGCCTCGTGCGGACGGCGATGACTGGGGCCGCGAACGTGGCAGCGCAAACTGGTCAGCCGTTCCCGCAAACCGTCAGCCGCTGGGCGCTCGCGAACTGGGTCTCCGATCTGCCCGGTTTCACGGCGCCGAGTGAGCTGCAGTACACGTCCTGGCACTTCCGCACCACGTTTGCCTCGCTCCACAGCCAGAACGCCACCAACTTTCCGCTCGCCTATCCCCTGGTGCCAACGTTCTCGGCAGGCAGTGCGGTCAACCTCAGCGGTACCCTCTGGTCTGGCTCAGGCGCATATGTGCGGGCTGTGCAGCCGCCCAGCAGCGCGGCGTTCACGCTGCATTTCAGCGGTCCCAGCGGAGGGCCCGTTTCGCCCGCGATCGTACCGCGGCTAATCGTGCTGCGGATTCGGTAAGGTCCGGCCGACGCTCGCCTTCCGCAGCACGGCCGCACCGATGAGCAGCAGGCCGTACATGCAGACCACCAGGGGGCCGGTCGGCAGGTCCTTCGTATAGGAGACCCACAGCCCGAGGATGGACGCCAGCGCTCCCGAGCTCCACGCGATGATCGTGAGCCGCCGCTTGTCGGCGGTGAACAGGTTCGCGATCACCGCGGGGACGACGAGGAAACTGAAAACCATCAACACGCCGGCGATGGGCACCGCGAGGGTGATCACGACGCCGAACGACAAGTAGAAGAGAAAGTCCCACCCCCGGATCTTCCAGCCCTGCGCCTCAGCCTGCTCGGGGTGGAAGGAGATCGTGAGAAATCGGCGCCGCAGCGCGAACTGAAAGACACCCAGCGCGGCGTATGCGATCGCCAGCTTCACGATTGTCGGCCAGGTGACCCACAGCAGACTGCCCACCAACGTCTTCTCCACCGCCTCCCCGCCGCCGGGCACCTTGTTCGCTACCAGCACCGCCGCGGCCGATGCGACAACGTAGACGATGCCGATAAAGGCCTCCTGTGGCACGCGCCCTCCGCCCTGGCCACCATGCGCCGAGGTCCGCGTCAGCGCGAACAGGAATGCGCCGATCGCGGTCGCGAGGAGCGCAAAGACGTACGTCATCGGCGATTCCGGCGCCACGTGAAAGAGCAGCGCCGACAAACTGCCCAGCGCGGCCATCTGCGCGAGCGAGAGATCGACGAAGATCACCTCGCGCGCGATCACGTGCAGACCGAGGTAGGACAGCATGGCCACGAGGATCATGCAGGCGACGAACGGCGGCAGCATCAGCTCAAAGCCGCTCACGGAACCTCCTTCCCGCCGAAGGCCTGAGCGAGCTCCGTCATCCAGAGATTCATGAGGTCGAAGTAGGTATTCACGCCGGCCTGACCTGCGGTGTTGGACGGCACGATGACCGCTTTCGCACCGGTCCGTTGCGCCACGTCCATCACTTGACTGCGATCATAGTAATTCGTCGACAGCAACACCTGAATGTGCCGGTCCCGCATGGCGGTGATGATTTCCTGCACATGGCGCGGCGTGGGGGGAATGCCGGGCTTCGGCTCGATGTAATCGAAGCAGGTGACCTGGAACTCGCGTGAGAAATAATCCCATTCCTTGTGGTAGCACGCGACCAATTTTCCGCGGAACGGCGTCCCCTGCTTGAGCCAGCCGCCCAGCCGGTTGATGAGCGGCGCGCCTTGATACTGCTGCTGCCCGAGGAAGTTGAAGAGCTTGCCCTGGCGATCGAGGTCGGCCAGTGTCTCGCCGCCGATCAGCTTCACCAGGTCGTCGCCGAACAGCGCGCGGTACATCCGGTCCTCGAAATCCTTTTCACGAGCCGTGAAGTAGTCCGCGTCCTGCGGCGCGACGCGCTTCAACCCGCGCAGGATATTGCGGGCGATGAGCACGGCATTGAGCGGATCCGTCCAGATGTGTGGGTTCCCGTAGACGTGGATGTCGCCCTGTGAGCGCGAGAGGTTGACCGGGACGTCGAGCAGCGGCAAGCCCTGATAGGCCGCGACGTATCCAGGTCCGCCTTCCGTGATCTTTCCGTTGTTCGCCTTGTCGAGCAGCGCCGGCACCCACAGCTCGAGGTCGAGGCCGGTCGTGACGAACAGATCGGCCTGCGCCAAGGTCGGCACGAAGCTCGGCTTGGGCTGCACGTAGTGCGGGTTCTCGTCGCCCACCGCGATCGAGCTGACTTTGCCGCGATCGCCCACGATTTCCGTGGCGATGGCGGCGTACGTGGTGAGCGACGTGACGACCTTCACGGGCGCCGCGGAGGCTCCGGGATGCGCGGGCGACGGGCCGGCGACGCCCAGCAAGAGAACAATGATCCGTAGCATGTCAGTAGGTCTCGTGTTTATGAGGTCCAATGGCCCAGACAGCCTGAAGGGCGATCTGATGGTTCGCCGTAGCGTTGGCGATTCGCTGCCACTGATATTGAGCGCGAAGGAAAACCCACTCGCTCTGCCACAACGTGAGCGAGGGGACGAACTGCCTCGTGATCACCCCGAAATCCGGGGACTCGACGTAGTCGTACCGAGCACCAAGGATGAATCGCTGGTTCAGCTTGTAGGTCGAGCTGATGAAGCCGCCGAGGCGCGTCGGCCCGGTGCCGGCAACCTGCTTCTGGAGCGCGAGCAGCTCGCCGCGCAGTGTCCATTCGCGGTACATCGCGCGCAGCGGCGGGCGCCAGGTGAGGCGGAACTCGAGCCCGCCGACCTTGGTGCGCAACGCGGAGTCCGGATCGGTGCCATAGAGCCCCGTGCCGCCGATCTGCATATAGGTCGAATGATTGAGCTGCCAGAAGTTGAGCAGGTGCAGCAGATAGGTAGGCCTGCCGCTGTTCCCGAACAGCTCCGAGTCGCTCGCGCTCCGCGTCACCTGCGCGGTGAGCTCGTGAGTTCCGAACCCGCCAAACGCGCGATAGAGCGAAATCCCCGTCCCGGAGAGGCCGTCCTCTCCGAGGAAGGTCGTGATGGCGAGTGGATACTCGGTTTCGGGCACGGCATGGAGGTGCCAGCGATTGAGCTCGCCGAATTGCTGCCGGTACTTACCGGCATCGAGTCGAATGTGGCCGGGCAGCCCGGTCCAGTAGGCGTAGCCTTCCTCGACACTGATATGGCCACCCTCGAGGCTGATGAAGATCTTGGTGTGCGAGTAGGGGTCGAGGGCGGATTGAAAGCCGACCTCGAACTCTCGCGGATCGAAGTTGTCGCGCTGTACGCCGCGCCCGGTCGCATAGCCGCGGATATCGCCCGTGACGCCGATCTCCGGATTGAGCTGGGCCTGGTTGCGCTCGCGCCCGAAGGCCTGCGCCAGCGTGTCTGCCGCCCGCGTGGTATCGGCGCCGGCGCCGCCGGCGGCTGCGCTCGCCGCCGCGCGTAACCGGGCCAGATCGTCCCCGACCGGGGCGGCAGCGGAGGGAGGCGGGGCGGGCTGCTGTCGCCCCGTTGCGGCAACCACACTGTCCAACTTGGCGCGCAGCTGCCGGACCTGCGCCGCCAGCGAATCCACCTGGCGCTTTGTGGGCTGCTGGCTGACCGCGGGCGTCGTGAAAACCGCCACGGCAAACAGCACCGCGCACAACGTGCGTATCATGGTGATCGTCCTCTCCTGTGTCTGCGAGAATGCCCGTCACTCCGCGACGTGCGGAGCGCTAATGAGGCTTCAGGAGTAGGACGGGGGCGGGGCTCGGGCGGGAGCGGTGAGTCGAACGACGGCCGCGATAGAAACCGCCGGCTGCTCGGGGGCGAACCGGACGCCCGCGGCCCGTTCGGGAATCGTGAAGGTCGGCGGAGTGACGACCCGCGCGCTCGCGTACTGGCACAGCGCGCAGCGCATCTCATCGTGCAGGATCGCGCAGCGCGCCGTGTGACTCGCCTCGAAGCCGGGTGGCGCGACGACGACATCGCGGGCGTGCGCCAACGAAATGGCGCCGCCGCCCAGGGCCTGGAGCGCGAGCAGAATCGCGAGCGGGATCCGTTTCAGCATGATCTCCTTCATACGCCGGCCGGTGTGCCGGTGTTGCCCCGGGCATAGGCGCGCAGCCGCCGCAGCATCCGGCGATCGTGCCGCAGCGGGTCATCCCGCTTCGGCGTCTCGATAATCTTAACGACGTCGGCCAAGCGCAGGTCGCGCATGATCCGCCGGAACGGCTCCGGGCCGATCTTGCCCTCGCCGATCCACTCGTGCCGATCCACGTGCGATCCCGCAGCGACACGGGAATCGTTGAGATGTAAGCACTTAAGCAGCCCCAAACCGATCACGTGATCGAACTCCTCCCACACCGCCTCCACTCGCGACAGGTCATACCCGGCCGCATGCAGGTGGGCGGTATCCAGGCAGAACCCGACGCGCGTCCGGATTCCGTCCGGCAGCGCGTTGCGCAAATCCCGCAGCTCTTCGAACCGCGCGCCGAGCGCAGTTCCCGAGCCTGCTGTTCCTTCAATCCACACCTGGAGGTCGCCGGGCACCGCCGCCAGGCACTCCGCATATCCGCGGGCATTGCGTTCGAGTCCCGCCTCGCGGTCGTCCATGTAATTCCCGGGATGCGAAACGACTGCGCGCAAGCCCAGCGCCCGCGACCGCTCCAATTCCATCGTGAAGCTCGCGATACTGCGCGTGCGCAGCGCCGGGTCGGGCGACGCCAGATTGATGAGATAGCTGTCATGCGCAACGACTGCCTCCAGCTTGTGACGCCGCACTTCGCTGCGGAATCGCGCGACGTCGTCCGCGTCCAACACTCTTTCTCGCCATTGATTCGGCGTCTTGGTGAACAGCTGAATCGCGGTGGCCCGCAGCGTTGCGCCGCGCTGCGGCGCGGCCACCACTCCGCCCTGGCTCGAGACATGCGCCCCCAGCATCACGGCGAGGGCTCCTCGGTGAACGCGAGCCGCGAGATGAGCGGGACGAAGCGAACGCCCCCCGCATAGCGTGGCAGCAGCTCGCCATGCACACCGCGTTCCAGGATGACCAGCTCTTGCGACGCGAGGTCACCGACGGGGATCACCAGCCGGGCGCCGGGTGCCAGTTGGGTGGTGAGCGGTTCGGGGATGCGCGGGGCCGCCGCGCCAACGATGATGCCGTCGAACGGTGCTTCCTCCGGCCAGCCGGCGGCGCCGTCGCCCAGGCGCGTTTCAATGTTCGTCAGACCGAGTCGCCGGAATCGTTCCTCTGCCTCCACGAGCAGATCCGGCAGCCGTTCGATCGCGAAGACTTTCCCATTGGGCGTGAGATAGGCGAGAATCGCGGTCTGATAGCCGGAGCCCGTGCCGATCTCGAGAATCCGGTGCGTGCGTTTCGGCGCGAGCCGCTCGGTCATCAGTGCGACGACATAGGGCTGCGAGATCGTCTGTCCGTTCCCAATCGGCAAAGGCGCATCGCTGTAGGCGTCGCCGGCAAGATGGGGCGGGAGGAACCACTCGCGGGGCGCCCAGCGCATGGCGGCGAGCACCCGCGGATCTCGAATGCCGCGGCTGGCGAGCTGGCGCATGACCATGCGGGTCCGCGGGCCGAGCGTCTCGGGTGCCGGATGTGCTTGCCGGGGCATTGGTTGAACTATACCTTGGCGCGGCCCCCAGCGCGGGAGACCGCTCCTGCCGGACTTGGTGCGTCACCGCATTCTTCTGATCGGAAATCCAGCCGGCCGTCCCGATGGATTGGAGCGACTGTTGGTGCGCGGCGGTTTTCAGGTAACCGAAGCCGCCACAGCAACGCCGCCCGATTTAGTGCTCTACACTCCTGGCCCCGACCTCCACAATCTGGCTACGGAAGTGCGCGCGCTCGTGACTCGCCCGATGTATGGCGACACGCCGGTGTTCGTGATTTTGCTGGAAGGGGGCCCCGAGGCAGCGACGGAAGCGCTCCTCGCGGGAGCACGGGATGTCCTCATCGCGCCCGTGCACCTGCCCGAGCTGCGCGCCCGGCTCGACGCGTACATCCGCGCGCGCTCCGACGTGCGCGACGCCCACGAAGCGTTGCGGGCGCGAGACCTGCTCTTCGACATCTTTCAAGAGGTGTCATCCGCGCTGCGGCCGGACGAGATCTTTCAGACGTTGGTGCGTCGCGTCGGCCAGGCGTTCGGACTTTCGCATTGCTCTTTCGTGCTGTCCGCACCGGGAGAGGACAAGGGTCGCGTCGTCGCCGTGTACGAGAATCCCGCCATCCGCGATCTGCGCGTCGACCTCAGCCGCTACCCGGAAATCCAGGAAGCCATCCGCACCGAACGCCCCGTCGTGATTCACGACGTGCACAATCATCCGCTGTTCGCCGCGATTCGCCAGCACTGGAGCCAGCAGCAGATCGAGGTCAACGTGCAGGCGGCGGTGGCGCTGCCGGTGTTCGTGCAGGGACGCGCGGCCGGGGTGTTCTTCCTGCGGACCCAAAAAGGTGACCCGCAGCTTCGGCCGGAGGACGTCGCGTTCGCCAACACGATCGCGCAGGCGGCCGCCCGCGTGCTCGAGAACGAAGAGCGCCGCTCGGCGATGTACCGCCGCCAGATCAGTGCGGGCACGACGGACGAGCTGACCGGGTGTGCGTCGCTTGATGCGCTCGACCGGCGCCTGCGCGATGAATTCGAGCGGGCGCGGCGCTACGCGCTCCACTTCTCGCTCGTCGTGATCGACATCGATCACTTGCACGAGATCAACGAGCGGCTGGGACACACCGCCGGCGATCGCGTCCTGGGTGAGATCGGCGCTCTCGTGCAGCGTGAGCTGCGTGCGCCCGATTTCGTCGCCCGCTACGGCGGCGACGAATTCGCCTGCGTGCTGCCCGAGACCGACGGACCCGGGGGCCGCCATTTCATCGAGCGGCTGCGGCAGGTATTCGCGCGCCACACGTTCGGCGATCTCGGCCCCGCGAACGCGCCGGCGATCTCGGCGGGCGTCGTCGCGTATCCGCACAACGAAGCGCTGCGACCCGAGGACCTGTTTACCCTGGCCGAGAGCGCGCTGCACAAGGCGAAAACCGGCGCTGCGGACCGGATTGCCGTGATGGGGGAGAGCTAGTCGAGGGTCTTCTGGAAACGGCGCACCGACAGAGCGATCAGCACCGTCGCGAACAGTAGCAGGATCACCAGCTCCTTCCACAGCTCCGTCACGCCCACACCTTTCAGC
>Ga0209161_10000489_pt1 | contig 32186 bp, 31 predicted proteins | sample GraSoiAngelo_155_FD_186169 | JGI IMG/M metagenome (GOLD analysis project Ga0209161, IMG submission 186169) | Grasslands soil microbial communities from the Angelo Coastal Reserve, California, USA - 14_1009_13_30cm (SPAdes) (version 2) | ecosystem: Environmental > Terrestrial > Soil > Grasslands... | reverse complement strand
GCGAGCCGCACCAGATCCGCCTCGATCTCTTCCTTGAGGTGCAGCCCGTAGCGCCACAACTCGGGCGCCGTGTCGCGGAGCGCGTGCTGATAGTGCAGCAGGAAATTGAACGCTTCCTCGCCGATCGCGAAGTGCTCCGTCCCGATCTCCAGCCAGCGCTCAAGATTCGAGTCGAACGCGAGCAACGCGGCGCTCGCCTGCTCCGCCGCGGCCGACAGGCGCGGCGAGTGCATCGGCGCCTGCGCGCCGAGCGCGGCGGCCATCTCCGTGATGAGCAAGCGGCCACCTTCGGTCATTCGCAGCGCCGTCTCGACGAAGACGCGCACCGGCTCGTCCAGCGAGGCCTTGAGATCGTCGAGGAATTCAGGGATGTCCTCGAGCCGCCCGATCGCTGCGGTGGCTTTCTCAGCGGGTGTCCGGTCGGCGGAGAGCAGCAGGTGATGCAGCCCACCGAGCAAATGCGAGAGCCAGAACTCCGGATTCTTGGCCTGGGGCTTGAGCTTCTCGAATCGCCGCAGCATGACGCGGATTTCGTTCAGCAGCGCGGTGCGGTCGATCTCCTCATCCAGCTCGGCGGCGTTCGCTCCTTCCAGCGCGGAGGCAACCGATCTGAGCGCGGCGAGATGCGGCGCGAGCGCCGCGGGACTGAAGCGGCCGTAGCGATCGTCGTGCCCCGGCACGCCGGCCTGGGTCGCGGCAACGGGATCCAGCTGCCAGTAGAGATCGAAAAACGACTTCTCGATGTCGCGGAAGCTCATGTGTGCAACAACCGGTGGCATTCCTCGTCGGACAGCACCCGATCGGTCCGCTTCGCCGCGTCGAACAGGGTGCGGCAGGCCGCTTCGTCGTCGGGATCGTAGCCATGATGCTCGAGCCAATACTTCACGTTCGAGAGGCCCGACACCGGAGAGATCTCGATGCGCTGCTCGAAGCCGAACTCCTCGGCCGGGACGGAGCTGTACACCCGATCGGCAAGCCAGGTGTGGCCCTTTTTCTTCGCCTTGATGATCGCGGCGGCGTGGACGCCCGTACCGGTCCGGAATGCGTCGGTCCCGACGACGGGATAGTTCACCGGAATCGGCACGCCGACCGCATCCGCAACCAGCCGGCAGTACTCGGGCAGCTTTCGGATATCGGCCGGGTGCGCGCCCAACAGCTTCAGATTGACGATCAACAGATCCATCTCGGCGTTGCCCACCCGCTCCCCCACGCCGAGTGCCGTCGCGTGCACGCGGTCCACGCCCGCCTCGATCGCCGCCAGACAGTTGATCAGCCCCATCCCGCGGTCGCGATGCCCGTGCCAGTCGATTTTTACGGGGTGCTGCTTGACGATTTCCCGCTTGACGAATTTTATCAACGCCTTTACGCCGTCAGGCGTTGCATGCCCCACGGTATCGGCGAGACAGATCCGACCCGCGCCGCACTCGATCGCGGCGCCGTACAATACCTTGAGCGTCTCGGGGCGAGCCCGTGTCGTGTCTTCCGTGACGTACATGACCGGCAGGCCGTGCTTGACCGCATACGTCACCGCCTCCTCGGTCGCGGCGACGATCCGGTCGAGCGTCCAGTCCTCCGTGTACTGCCGAATCGGCGAGGAGCCGATGAACGTGGCCGCTTCGATCTTGATGCCGACCTCGTCCGAGATGCGCACGATCGGCTCCACGTCCGCAAGCACGGTACGGGCCGCACAGTTCGGAGCGATCGGAAGCTTGTGATCACGGATTTCCCGCGCCAGCGCGCGCACCTGCTCGACGACCCGCGGGCCGGCGCCTGGTAAGCCGATGTCTGCCGCGACGATCCCGAGGTCGGCCATCAGGTGCAGCAGCCGCTTCTTGACCTCGAGCGACGGATCCGTGACCGACGGCGACTGCAGTCCGTCGCGCAGCGTCTCGTCGTTCAGGTCGACCCGGGCTCGCGTCCAATCGAAATGACCGTCTGTACCGCCGGCGCTGTTCCAGTCGTAGATGAGCTGCCGCTCCTCCATGGATCTAGTGTCGCCCCGGCCCCAATCCAGGTCAAGTTGCACCCGCGCCATACGACATCATAGTTTGGCACCGTGATTGCCGCGCTTCTCGCCAATGAGCGGATCCGCGCCGCCCGAGCGCACATCGAGCGCTCGGACGAGGCGACGCTCGCCCGCCAGGCAGCGCTGTCGGCCATCCCGGCACCCACGGGTGCGGAGGCAGCACGCGGCGCGCGCGTGACGGAAATGTTCGGCGAAATCGGATTGCAGGACGTGCACGTGGATGAAGTGGGAAACGTGCGGGGATGGTACATCAACCGAGGGGCGCAGCAGGCTGCGCCCCTCCACGACGCGTGCGTGATCCTTTCGGCCCACCTCGACACCGTCTTTGGGCCCGAGCTGGACGTCTCCGTGGCGCGGCGCGGGCCACGTCTCGAAGGACCGGGCATCGCCGACAATGCGCGCGGCCTCGCGGCGCTGGTGGCGCTCGGGGAAGCACTCACCCGCGCTCGCGTGGCCACGGCGCGCCCTATCCTGTTTGCCGCGACCGTGGGTGAGGAGGGTTCCGGCGATCTCCGTGGGGTGCGGCATTTGTTAGGCCCGTCCGACCGTCCGGCCGTCCGACCGTCCGCCTTTATCGCGCTGGACGGCGCCGGCATCGAACGCATCGTCCACCGCGCGCTGGGGGCTCGACGCTACCGGATCACGTACACGGGGCCCGGGGGACACTCGTGGGCCGCCTTTGGCGTCGCGAATCCCGCCAGCGCCGTGGGACGGGCTGTCGCGGCGTTAGCCGATCACCCCACGAACGCCGTCCCGCGCACGACAGACGCGGTGGTGCGACTTGGAGGTGGCACCAGTCTCAACTCGATCCCCCAAACAGCGTGGTTCGAGGTCGATCTGCGCAGCGAGGATCCGCGCTCGCTCCAGCGAATCGATGAGACGCTTCAGGCAGTGGTCGCCGACGCGCGCGATGAGGAAAATCGGCACCGGCTCCCCGGCACGGCTCCATTGACGATGGAGATCCAGCGCGTCGGCGACCGGCCATCGGGGCTGACGCCGCGCAGTCACCCGCTCGTGCAGACCGCCGTCGCCGCGACCCGGGCCGTCGGCCACGAGCATCAGCTCGCGTGCGCCTCCACCGACGCCAATTTCCCGATCGCGCTCGGTGTCCCGGCTGTCGCCCTGGGAGCGGGGGGTCGAGCGGGCGACGCCCATCTGCCGACAGAGTGGTATGAAAACGACAAGGGCGCGCTCGGCATCGTGCGCGCCCTCTTGGTCACTGCGGCGATGGCTGAAGCTCGAGCAGCGTGATCTCCGCCGGCGCACCGAGCCGGAGAGGCGGACCCCAGTAGCCGGTTCCCCGACTCACATAGAGCCACATCGACTCCAGGCGATGCAGTCCGGCGACAAACGGTTGAAATAGCCGCACGAGCAGATTGAACGGGAAGTACTGGCCGCCGTGCGTGTGCCCCGACAGTTGCAGGTCGTAGCCCGCCGCCTGGGCGGCGAACGCGCTGCGCGGCTGGTGCGCCAGCAGTACGCGCACATCGCTCGGCGGTGCACCGGCTGCCGCAGCGGCGGGATCGGAAGCCGCCGAGAGGTCGGTGACGCCGGCAAGCAGCAGGCGCCCCGCCCCGCGCTGCACGAGTCGATGTTCGTTCGAGAGTACGTCCATTCCGAGTCGCCGCAGCTCAGCGATCCAGCCACGCACATCCCAGTAGTACTCGTGATTGCCCGTGACGAAGTACGAGCCGTACGGCGCCTGGAGGCGACCGAGCGGGGCCACATGCTCGCGCAGCTCCGGCACGAGTCCATCGGCGACGTCGCCGGTCACCGCCACGAGATCCGGCCGTAACGCGTTTGCCCGGTCGACAACGGCATCGACGAACCGGCGCCGGATCGTGGGTCCGATGTGCAGATCGCTGAGCTGGAGAATCCGAAAGCCCGCGAGGTCGCTGGGAAGATCAGCGATCGGTACCGTCACGCGAACCACGCGCGGGCGTCGCGCGAGGACGATGCCCAGCACGGTGAGAAACGCGGCTGCACTCACGACCGCGAGCGCGACGCTGGCGGTGTCGGGCAGTCGCAACAGATCGGTAGCGATGAAGAACACGATGAGCAGGGACGACAGCCCCATCGCCGTGTATGCGGCCCAGTTGAGGACACGCATCATGCGCCCGAGGCTCGGGCCAGCCACACCCTCCCGACGGGCAGTGACGAGGGCAACGAGCGGCAGCCAGGCGACGAGCACCACCGCCGTCCAGGCAAGCCCGCGCGGCAGGCCGGCGAGCGGCGCGGGGCCGAGCAGATGGGCACCCACATAAATGTGAAACAACGTCCACAGCCCGCCGACGATCGCGAGCCGCGCCGCGAACTGGAGCTTGCTCAATGCGCCCCCGCTCCGGCCGATCCGACGCCGCGACTCTTGTGCATCAGCGGCAACAGCGCCAGCGACAACACGAACAGGGTTCCGAACAACAGGAAGAGCTGCTCGAACGACAGCATCATCGCCTGCCTGGTCACGACCCCGTTCAAGAATCCGATCGCCTTGGTTTGGGCGATCGCCGGCAGTTCCCCGCGCGCGATGAGCGCCTGGGTGACCTGCGCGAGCCGCTCGCGGGTCGCTTCGTTGTACAGCGTGACGTTGGCGGCCAGATCGGCTCGATGAATCGCCGTGAACCGCTGCAACAGCGTCGCGGACAGCGCGATGCCGACGCTGCCGCCCAGCTGCCGCATGAGGTTAAAGAGCCCCGTCCCGTTGGGGATCTTGGACATCGGCAGATCGGCGAGCGCCAGGTTTGTCAGCGGCACAAAGATCAGGCCGAGTCCCACGCCGCGGAAAATGAGCGGCCAGAAGAAATCGGACATGCCGCTTTCGGTCGTGAAGTGCGCGTGCTTCCACATTGAGAGCGCAAAGATCCCGACGCCTGCGGTGATCGACAATCGTGCGTCAAATTTCCCGGTCGTGCGACCCATCACCGCCATCGTAAACGCGCTGGCAAGGGCGCCCGGCAGAATCACCAGACCGGTTTGATTCGCCGTGAAGTTGCGGATGTTCTGGAGATAGACGGGCAGCACGAACACCGTCGCGTACAGGCACACGCCCAGCACAAGCCCGAACACCACTCCGACCGCGAGCTGCCGACTTTTGAGAATTCGCAGGTCGACAACGGGGTGCTCCGTGCGTAGTTCGTGCCAGATAAACGTGATCAGCGAGACCACACTGGCGATTGCCAGAAATCGTATCTGCCCGGACGCCCACCAATCGAGCCGCTCCCCGCGCTCGAGCATCGTCTGCAAGGCGCCGATCCCGACCGCCAGCAGGCCCAGTCCCACGAAGTCGACCCGGTCGGCGCGTTGCTGGTACCGCGAGTCGTTGATGAACGACATCGTCAGTGCCAGGGCGAGCATCCCAAAGGGGATGTTGATGTAGAAGATCCACGGCCAGCCGTAGGTATCGGTGATCCAGCCGCCGACCGTGGGTCCCAGCGTTGGGCCGACCATCACGCCGACGCCGAAGATCGCCATCGCCGTCCCGTACTCCTCGCGCGGGAACTCCTCGTACAAGATCGCCTGCGAGGTGGAGAGGAGAGCGCCTCCGCCCAGGCCCTGCACGATACGCCAGAAGATCAGCGCCCCGAGCGACCCGGCGTTACCGCACAGGAACGACGCGAGCGTGAACAGCGCGATCGAGCCGGCGAAATAGCGGCGCCGGCCGAAATACGCCGAGAGCCATCCGGTGATGGGCAGCACGATCACGTTCGCGACGATGTATCCGGTCGACACCCACGCGATCTGATCGAGTGTCGCCCCCAGGTTTCCCATCATGTGCGGAATCGCCACGTTGACGATGCTGGTGTCGAGCAGCTCCAGCACCGACGCGAGCGACACCGTTATCGCGATGATGTACTTGAAGCGATAGCGGTCCGGCGCAGCGGACAGCGGTAAGGCGGCGGCGGTCATCCTAGTGCGTCTTGATGGTCGCGACGACGCTCATGCCCGGTCGCAGCGGATGCATCGGGTCGGGCGCGCTATCCAAGTGAATCCGCACGGGAATGCGCTGCACCACTTTGGTGAAGTTGCCCGTGGCATTGTCGGGCGGCAGCAGCGAGAATTTCGCGCCGGTCGCGGGCGCCAGGCTCTCGACGTGGCCGCGGAAGTGGACCCCCTTGTACGCATCGACGGTGACGTCGGCCGAGTCGCCGGGCGTGACGTCGGCGGTCTCCGTCTCCTTCAAGTTCGCCGTCACCCAGACGTCTTCGAGCGGCACGACGCTCATGAGCGGCTGGCCCGGCTGCACGAGCTGCCCCAGTTCGACGGTCTTCTTCGAGACGACGCCGTTGGACGGCGCGATCACGCGCGTGTAGGAGAGTTGTAACGCGGCCTGATCGCGCGACGCGCGGGCCGCCGCGACACGAGCATCGGCGCCGACGAGCATCGCCTGCGCCTGGGCGAGCTGCGCCTGCGCCGCCGTGGCGGCGGCGCGCGCCCCATCGAGCTGCTGTTGGCTCACGACGTTCTGAAGCGCGAGCGGCTCGATGCGCGCCAGATCGGCGGTGGCCTTGAGCGCGTTCGCCTGGGCTTGGGCGACGGCGGCCTCAGCCTGCCCCACGCGCGTCCGCGAGCTGACCGTGGCCAGCAGCGCGGCGAGATCCGCTTCCGTCTGGGCGAGGCGGGAGCGGAAGTCGCGGTCATCCAGCACGACGAGCGTGTCGCCGGCCTTCACCGCGTGGTTCTCTTCGACGCGCACCTCCGCGACGTAGCCGCCGACCTTGGGCAGGATCGGCACGATGTGGCCGTCCACCTGGGCGTTGTCGGTCGACACGTGCGACCGGCTGAACCACCATTTCCGCACGCCGAAGATCAGCAGCCCGGCCAGAATCACGCCCATGATGAGGAAGACGGTCCGCCGAGAGCTCTTGGGGGCCGCCTTCTGCGGCGCGGCCGGAGGCGCCGCGGGTGTGGGCCGGGTCCTGGTTTCTGTCGGTTCCATCGTCGTTGCCATTGTCCTGTTCCTTAATGCAGGGTCCGCGCGCTGCCCACCGAACGGGCCAGCGCAATGCGCGCCGATACCGCCGCGAAGCGCGCATCGATGTCCGCGTCACGCGCGCGGAGCAGTGAAGACTGAGCGTTGATGACTTCGATATTGCCGGCGACGCCGGCTTTGAAACGCTGGCGTGCCTCCGAAACCTCCTGGGCGGCCAGCTGCAGCCGCTCGACGGCGATCTGCTGCTGGGCGCCCGCCGAGCGCAGGTCGAGCAGTGCTCCATCGACGTCGGCAGACACCTGCTGGCGGAGGTCGTGCACGCGCACGTCGGACTCGCGCACCACGGCCTCCTGCTCAGCCCGCCGCCCCTCGCGTCGAAAACCGTCGAGGATGGGCAACGTGACCTCGACCGCCACCTGCCGCGTACCAACGGCATCTGGGACGCGCAGGCCACTGAACCCGTAGTCGGCCTCGATATCGAGACGCGGCAGCCGCTCGGCCGAGATGGCGCTCGCCGCCTGCCGCGCCGCCCGGCCACGCGCCTGCTCGGCGAGCAGATCGGGTCGCGTCGCGACCGCCTGCGTCACGGCCGTGCCGCGGTCGGCCGGCACGTCGGCGGCACCGAGCTGAGCGCTCAGGCTGTCGGCCAGGGTGATGGATGTGTTCGGATCGATGCCGAGGGCGCGCGCGAGATCGATCTTCGCGCGATCGAGCTGATTGGCCGCGACGACGAGACGGCCGGCCGCGTCGGCCAACTGCGTCCGGGCGCGGGTCACGTCGATCGAGGCGCTCACGCCCGCCTGTTGTTGCGCGACGGCGAGACCAACCAATTCCGCGGCAAGCACCGAATCGGCATGACGGGCCTCGACCACCGCCTGGGCACGCGCGGCGCGCGCATACGCCAGCGCCACGTTTTGTGCGGCCGTCTCGATGACGGCGGTCCGCTCCGCATTGGCTGCGCTGAGCTGACCGCGCGCGGCGCTGACGCGACTCACGCTCGACAGGTCGAACAGCGTCTGCGTGACGCGCGCCCGCCCGTCATAGGCGTTGAACGGCGGCACCAGCGACGGGAGGCTGAACCCCGGGATCTTGAATCCGAGTGTCTGGGGATTGAACGTGCGATTCACCCAGGAGCCCGTGAACGCCAGATTCGGCAGCAGGGCGGCACGTGCCTCGCGCACGCGCGCGCCGGCAGCGTCGCTGCGAAATCCGGCGATCGTCACGGCCGCCGGGGCGGTGTCGACGCTCGCACCCGACGCATGGCGCACCGCGTCGACGAATGAGAGTCGCAGGGGGGCGGGCGCTTGCGCCCGCAACGAAGCCGCGCCACTCAGCGCGAGGAGCAGTGCGATCGATGCCTTACTTGCTGATGCCATGGAGATAGAGGTCGATGTGAGTGTCGAGATACCTGGCAACGTCGAAGCCCTCGGGCATGCAGTGCGCGAACGCCTTACGCGCGACGACGGCATGCATGAGCGGCGACATGGCGAGCTTCGTCGCGACGGCGAGATCCACTTTCCGAAACTCGCCCGCTTTTATCCCCCGCTCCAACACGCCCGACATGAGGCGATGACCGCGTGTGACGACTTCTTCGTAGTAGAAGCGGGCCAGCTCCGGGAAGTTCCCGGCTTCAGCGATCATGAGCCGCGGGATGCCAGCCAATGCGGTTTCACCGACGAGGCGCCAGTAATCGCGGACGAGCTTCTCGAACAGGTCGCGCGCGGTGCCGGTGAAGCTCTTCGCGAGCGCCTCACCCTGCGCGATGACCGGCACGATCGTCTCGCGGATCAGCGCCTTGAACAGCGCTTCCTTGTTTTCGAAATAGAGGTAGATCGTGCCCTTCGTGACGCCCGCTTTGCGCGCGACATCCGCGAGCTTGGTCGCGGCAAATCCCCTTTCGGCAAAGACCTCCAAGGCCGCGTGGATAATTTCTTCGGGACGGGCGCTCTTGCGCCGGCGCCAGCGGGGACGCGCAGCACGAGACGGACGACGTTTCACAGCGGGTGCGGGCATCGGAGTCTCCAAAGTTACTAACTGAACGGTCAGTAAGTAACTCTGGGTTCCCGCCTGGGTCAACCCGTCTGCCGGTAGAAGCGGATCAGGTCGGTGTTGGGTGCCGCGCGGCCCAGCTGCCGCAGAAACACGACGATCTGACCCCGATGGTAGGACGAATGATTGATGAAGTGCCGGAACATCTGGCGGAACGAATGAACGTATTCGCCGCCGGTAGAAGGCTTTACGACGCGCGTATCGTCGAGCCGAGCATCGTTCAAATCGGCAACGAAAGCCGCCCGCTCGCGTTCGACCTGCTCCCACCGGCTCCGCACGTCCGCCAGCGTGCGCAAGTCGGCTCCTTGGGCCACCGGCGGATTGGGCTTCCCCAGCCAGCGGTGGAGCCACAGCTGCTCAGCCCACACGATATGGGCGAGCGTGCCATGAATGCCGCCGAAGCTGCTCTTCAGATCGCGGAGGTACTGCTCCTCCGGCAGGGCAGTGACCGCGTCGAAGATGACGCGGTGCGCCCAGGCGTTGTAGGCGAACAGCTCGAGAAACTCGTTCACAACTACCGGGCGGGCGCCAGCTCGCCGGCGTCCATCACCGAGTCCCTCACCTCCCGACCCTCGATGACCTGCTTGTCGCCGATCACGGAGCCGTGGACCTTGGCATTCTTCACCCGAACGCCCCTGCCGAGGATGCTGTTGGCGAGCGTGCTACCCTCGATCGTGCTGCCTGATTCGACGGCGACGTTGGGACCGATGGTCGAATCCTTCAGCGTCACGCCGTCTTCGATGTAGACGGGATCTTTGATCTGCACCCCGGCGGGCAGCTTCGCCGGTCGCCTGCTGCGACCGTGCGTGAGGAGATGCTCGTTCGTCTCCAGCAGCGTGTCGACTTTGCCGCAGTCGTACCAGCCGCCGACCTCGCTGACGAACAGCTGCTTTCCTTTATCCACCATGTACTGAAAGGCGTCGGTCAGGTAAAACTCGCCCCCCTTCCCTGGCGGGCTCTTGAGGACGTGCTCGACCCCCTCGAACAGGGTGCGCCAGTCTTTCACATACTGCAGCCCGATGTTGGCGCGCCGCGAGATCGGCGTACTCGGCTTTTCCACGATCCTGGTCATGTGACCTTGCTTGTCGGTCACGACGACCCCGAATCGCTGGTAGTCCTCCACTTCCTTCGTCCAGATGATGCCGTCGGCTTTGGTCGTCTTCACGATCGACAAATCGGCGTCGAAGAGCGTGTCGACGAAGATCACGATCACCGGTCCGTCGACGTAGGGCCGGGCCAGATTCACCGCACCGGCCGTCCCGTCGAGCACCTTCTGCTCGATGAAGCGCGCGGGAATGTCGTAATGCTTTCGGACATACTCTTCGACTTTCTCCTTCAAATGGCCGGTGATGATGATCAGCTCGTCGAGCTCTCCCGCGCGCCGCAATGCGTCCATGACGTAGTCCATCACGGGCCGGCCCGCGACATTCACGAGCGGCTTGGGCACACGCTTCGTCAGCGGCAGGAGCCGCGTGCCCTTCCCTGCCATCGGCATGATCACCTTCATGGCACCCGTCCGTAGCGGTCTTTGAGCCGGACGACGTCGTCCAGCTCGGGGGTGGAAGCTTCCAGGAGATCGGTTACCACGACGGCCTCGAATTGATGGATCTGTTTGGGAGGAACGTGAAATGCCTCACCGGCGCGCACGCGCCGCTCCGTCACCGTGTCGCCCTGCTGAGTTCGCAGGATGATTTCGCCCGAAAGGACGTAGATCGATTCATCCTTCTTGTTGTGATACTGCAACGACAGCACCTGCCCCGGCTCGATATGCAGAATCTTCCCGACGTAGCGGTCGGCCTTCGCCCAGATGACCTCGTATCCCCACGGCTTTTCTACCCGATAGGGCAGCTCGCTCACGCAAGCCTCAGCTTCAGCGACGATGGGATCGTGACGCATGCCGTCACACATACGCCGCAGCCGACGCACCCTTCCGGCTTCAGCACGGGACGACCGCGGTCGTCGAGCGCGAGGGCACGCTCACCGATTGGGCAGGCGCGCGCGCAGACGCCGCATGCCGCGCCCTGAAATGTGATGCAGCGCTGTGGATCCAGCTCGAGGATGCCCATGTGAACTTGGGACCAGGGGATCGGGGTTAGGGCCCCGGTTTCGCAGGCATGGGCGCAGGGCATATCCTCGCATGCGATACAGGCGCGCGTAGTCGGATCAATGTAGGGAGTCCCGGCCGCAAGCCCGCCGCCGTTCGCCGGCATCTTGAGGATGGCGTGCACCGGACAGACGTCGATGCAGTCGCCGCAGCGCGTGCATGCCGCCACAAACGCCACTTCCGTCGCCGCGCCGGGCGGGCGGAACCAGCGCTTCGGCGCGACCCGCTCCTCGGTACGCCTCGCGACCTCCTGGAGCAGCTTCCCGATCGTGCTCTGGAAGAATGCGCGCCGGTCGTTCAAAAGCTCGGCTCCAGGCTCACTTGCCACCGGAATCGCACCCGCTTGTCGGGGCCATCGGCCGCGTAGTCCCAGCGATTGACGACGAAGGGCAGCTCGAAACGCATCGTCCACGCCAGCTCGTTGATGTGCGGCCGCGCGACGATCCCGAATCCGCCGTCGTACAACGCGGTGTACGATCGGCCCAACCTCGACGGCGGCACCGCCTGTGGATCCACGAGGCCGGCATCCACAAATGCCATGAGCGCGACCTCGGGTTTTTTCAGGAGCGTTTTGGTACCCTCGAGGTTCAGCGCGACGGCCCAGCGGCCACCCAGGTCGGGCCGGAACGCACGGAGGTTGGCGTCGCCCGGCGCCTGATAATGGAAGTCGGGACGGACGAACAGCGCCCCGCGGCTGCGCAGCAGGGGATTCGTGAATGTCTGGTAGGGATCGGCGCCGGCCAGCATGATGCGACGTTGCAGCGGCGGCGCCGTTGGAGCCAGGTAGGTGCCGGCGAACAGACGAGCACCGAGGTACCGCGTCCGTACGCTCACTTCACCGGTGGCGCGCGCAAACCCCTCGACGTCGTAGCGCGTCGACGTCTGCTGGCCTTGGCCGGGATTGCGGTACACGACCCCGCCGCGCACAGCGGCCCGCGCTCGCCACAGCCGATCGCCACGACGACTCGTCACCGCGCCCCATGGCCCGGCCTCGATGGTCCCCGCGTTATCCCAAAGCCGCCCGTCCACGTAGCCGAGGTCGCTCACCGTCATCCAGATGGCATCGAAGCCCGCGTGGCGGTCGGCGCCGAAGGTCAGGTGCTCGCGCAGGGCGCGATCGGCGTGCAAGGCGATGCCGGAGCGTCCTTCGACGGTCCATCCCGCGGCGCTGGCCTCGGTCCGCGGGATCGGGTGGCTCACGGGATTGGCGAGGCGGAAATAGAAGCCCTCGCGGTGTGTCGCGTTGGTGTCGAACGCGTACGAATACGCCGCGACGTTCTTTTCGAACCGGCCGAGGTAGTTCGAGCGCGACTGCAGGGCTCCCGTAACGCCCCCGTAGTCGTTGTACCAGACGAGCGGCAGCAAGGCGGTCACGGTCCGATCACGCCGCGACACCTGGCGCGTCGGATTCTCGAGGCGCAAGACATCCTTCCCTCGTGACCCGACCAGCCCGCGCTTTTCGTAGTTGTTCAGCGCGTTCCAATCGTGCGCGCGCTGCCGGGGATCGAGCATCAGCCGTCCCGGCTTGCGAGTCGAGACGAACTCCACGCGCTCGCGCTCGGCCTGGCCGGTCGCGCGCGCGTAGATCGTGTCCTTATCGCCGATTTCGACCGGCATCCAGCCGTCGCCTTGCCGGCTGATGGTGACCGTCGTCAGCCAGCGGTCATCAGCGAGCCGGCAGCGCTGGACCTTGTCCAGTCGATAATCGATCAGCGGCGTCCCATGCAGCCACTGGCCAAAGAGCGATCGCAGATCGCGATGTGACACTTCTTCCGCGACGCTACGGAACGCATCCTCGTCCACATGCCTCAGGCGATAGCGGGCGTAGTAGGTGCGGAGGATCTGGCGCATGACGCCGTCGCCGACGATGTACCGCAGCTGCTCGTAAAACAGGGCGCCCTTTTCGTAGATCATGGTGTTGTAGGTCGCGAAGTCGCGGTAGCGGTCGCTGATCATCGAGACCGGCTCGCTCCAGCGATCGAGATCCCAGAGCAGGATTTCGGTCTCGACGTCGGCATACTGTGACGGCTGGCCGTGGGTCTCGAAGAACCAATCGGTCTGGAAGCTCGTGAATCCCTCGTCGAGATAGCCCTCGCGCCATTCGTTGTTCGCGAGGATCCCCATCGTGTAGTTGTGCCCCAGCTCATGGATGATGAGGCCGAGACCCGCGCTGCCGTCCATGATCATCATGGGGAATTCGGTGCCACCGCCCTCGATGCGGTGGACGTTCGTGATCTGCGGCCACGCGAACTTGCCGTACAGCGAATCGAGCCAGGCGAGCGCAGTCTCGGTCCGCTGGACCGCGATCCCCTTTCCCCACGTTGCGCTGTCGCCGGGCTGATACAGGACATGCACGACGACGTCCTTGTAGCGGCCCTGCTCGTAGCGGTACTCGGGGTTCAGGGAGAAGGCGAAGTGGTGGACGGAATCGGCGTAGAGTCGGACGCATTTGCGGCCGGAAGCCATCGCCCCGCATCGGTTTTGACCGCCCGCCCGCCCGTAATAGCTCCGTTGGTAATCGATTCCACCGGATGCGACCGCCCCGACCGCCGCCTTTTCCCAACCAGGATCACCTTCCACGGGCACGCCCGTCGCACCGACCACCTGATCCGCGGCAAGATCGAGCGTGACGTCGTAGCTTGCGAACTCCCCGTAGAACTCACCCGCCGGATACAGCGGATGATCCTCCCAGCCGTACTTGTCATACACCACGACCTTCGGATACCACTGCGCGAAGTCGAAGCGCCGTCCCTGTCGTCCTTGACGCCGCGGCAGGGTCGAGGGACGCGCCTGCCACGCGATGTCGACCACGAGCGAATCGCCGGGCGCGAGCGGTCTCGGCAACCGCCAATGCGCAATCGTCGAGTCGGGGGCGTACGGATAGTCCGGCGGGCGCCGCCCTCCCATCACCGTCGCGGAGGTGATCCGCTCGAACGCATAGTCGGGATCCCGCATGTGCTGAAACCGCACACGCTGCTCGGCGGAATCGGCCGCGGCCCAGCGCGAGCCTGGACGAAACGCGTTCAGGTACTGGTGGACGTAGAAGTCGCGGAGCGTGTCGGGCGACTGATTGACGTACGTGATGCGGACATTGCCGCTCAGCACGCCGCTCGGCTCGTCGACCGAGGCAACGATCTCGTAGGCGACGCGTTGTTGCCAGTACGTCGAATCGACCGCAAGTGCGAGCATGGCCCGGGAATCTCGCGTGTTTTGGGGCCGAGTCGCAAGGAAACGGCGATGAGTTCCTGGCCCCTCCCTACACAATGAGCCTCCACTCTCACCAGGAGGGCTCATGTTGCACCGTATCCTTGCCGTTGCCGCACTCACGGCCGCGCTGGGCTGCGCCGACCGCGCACCCTTGACCGAGCCGGACGGCGGCGCCCCGGCCGCCGCCTCCCTTGCCAATCTGTCGAAGCGGCCCGAGGCACTCGCGAAGATCGTGGCGAAGGGGCTCCGGAACGCGGCGTTCCGCGCGTACCTGAAAGCCCAGCTCGATGCGTCGCCGTACCGCGAGCACAAGCTCCAGTTCCAGACCTTTCTCGCCCGCGAACAGCGGCCATGCGCTACGCCAGATCGCCAGCGAGAGCGGGGTGAGCGAAGAATCGATCGCCGAGCAGGCGAAGGCGGCGATCGAGCTCGAGGTTTACATCCCCGTCCCCGCGCACCGGGCGTCATGGACCGGGGACGAGAACATCCTCGTCGCGACGGCCTTGACTGACGACGACCCGCCGATCGCGTTCGATGCGCACGGGCGTCGCCAAGTGCTCGATCCCAAAGCGCCACCGACAACACCCGTACTGGCCGTCGTGCCCGTCGAAACGGACTTCTCGCAGACCCCGAGCCGCGTCGAGGAATGCTTTGTCGATTGCAGCGGCGGCGGTGGAGGCCCGATCGGGGACGTCGTTCCGCCACCCCCGCCCGCTCCCGGTCTGTACATGACCAAAAGCCATTTCGTACAAGACTTTGAAGGCTGGTTGAAGGGGTCGCCCGAATTTGAGGTACACATGCTGGGGCAGAAAGGTGCGACCGATTCTCTCTTCGACTACCAGTGTGCCGGTGAGCACGCGGGCGGGCCCTACACGTTCGACCAGAACGATCTCGATTGGTCAGGAAACGTATTGCTGTTCTCGAGGACGCAGCTCGATCAATACAATGCAGCGCACCCGCAGCAGAACCTGCGCGTGTTCGTCGTCGAGGACGACGATACCGCGTGTCAGATCAAGACCGACGTGGGGCGGGCGGAACGGCTCTTCAAAGTCGTCGACAGCCTCTACAACAATCTCACGGCGGGCAACGACTCGAGCACGGCACTCATCAAGGCATACAAATACGCCAGGGGAGCGAAAAGCTTCTGGCAGGCGATCACGTCGTTTTTCAAGACCAATGATGACGTCGTCGGCACGGCTGTCGAAGATGATATCGTGGGCTCGACCTATCCCGGCTACAACTGGTTCGTCAAGGGCGACAACAACATCACGAATGGTTGGATCAACCAGGTCATGTACTGAGGGCTTGTGACAATGCGTGTTCGAGCAGCGGTTCTGATATTCATGGCAGTGATCGCCGTCCCCGTTGCAGCGCAGTGGAATGTGGGGCTCGAGATCAATGCGACTCACTATCGTGGATCGTCCCGCGCTGCGAATGACAGTAGCGGCCCGACGAGAGTTCGGCCCGCCGATGCTACCACGTTCGGGGTGCGCGTGGATCGCGCGATTCGCCGGGCACGTCTGGGACTACAGGTATCGTACGCAACCGTCGGCCTTACGGCCTCGGCTCCCGACTTGACTCTCACCGACAATTCGTCCGGAGAGGTATTCGAAGGCCAACTGCTGCTCAACTTCCAGGTGGTGGGGATAGGGTCGAGCGGAGCGGTGAGGATGGAATTGGGACCCTCCCTCCACCTGTGGAAGGCCGAGTCCGAGAACCGATCCCGTGCCGGCGCCGTCGCCGCAGCGGCGTACGAATGGCCGATCGCGAACCGCTTCTCGGGCGCGATTCGGTTCGAGGGCGTGCTTTCGAAATCGTGGTTCGACCCAGGTGACTTGCCGTCCGAATTGGAGCGGCGAGTCACCTGGCGCTACGGCGTGGGACTGGGGCTGCGTTACCGGCTCTAACAGGTCACCGCAGGATAATCGCGGGGACGTCGCTCTCCTTGACGAGCTTGTTGAATGCCGGGATGTCTGCGTCGAGCACGGCCTTCAGCCGGTCGAGCTGCACCTGCAGCGCCGCCGACAGCTCGTCGAACACCTGAACCGCCTGCGCCGTCGGCGCGGCGTCGGTGCCCGCCACCACGCCCGCCAGCGCCGCGATCTTGTTATTCAACCGGATCGGGTAATTGAGCGGATCCTGACTCGAGCGATTCTTCACCTGATAAATCGCCTCCTCGACCGCGGCGAGGCGTCCCTTGATCGAGTCGGCCTGCTGGGCGATGCGCTTGCCGCCGTCGCCCGGGAGTCCTTTCGCGCGTGTGGCCGCGCCGTCGAGCTGCTCGTGCACCTCGCGGATCCGCCGCACGGCGTCGTTCGCCGCGCTCACGCGGCCCGAGATCTTCATGAGTAGATCGAACTGGCGCTGATATTCCTCCGGCGTCGTCTTGACGCGTGGATCGGGCCGCACCGCGAACAGGCGCGTCTGCGACCAATCGCCCACCGTCAGCCGGACCTTGTAGCTACCCGGCACCGCCACGGGCCCGGCCGTCCCCCCTGCCCAGTAGATCATGCCCTGGAAGCGGCTGGCGTCGGGATAGCGCAGGTTCCACACGAACCGGTTCATCCCGGCACGCACTTTGAGGGAATCGGTGCTCGGGGCTCGGGGCTTGGGAGTAAACCTCCGGACCAGGGAATCCCGGCTGTCCAGAAAATCGAGGCTCACGTTGGTCGCTGAATCAGGAGCGCTCTTGAGATAGAAGAAGACGACAGCGCCGCCTGGTGGATTGCGACCAGCGTTCGCTGGTCCCCCTCCCCCACCCCCACCCCCAAATCCCCCACCCAAGCCCATGCGGTACGCCGCGCGCGGTGTGTAGACGAAGCGCGTCGCGCGCGCGAGGGAGTCGGCGAGCTGTTGCAGCGGCGTCAAGTCATCGAGGATCCAGAACGCCCGCCCGTGTGTCGCTGCGACGAGGTCGTTGTCCTTGACCACCAGATCGTGAATCGGCACGACGGGGAGGTTGCGCTGCAACGACTGCCAGCTGCCGCCGTCGTCGAACGACACATACACGCCGAACTCGCCGCCGGCGTACAAGAGGCCGCGGCGAGCGGGATCTTCGCGGACCACTCGGATGAAGTGACTGTCGGGAATCCCCGCGGTGATCGGACGCCACGTCTTCCCGTAGTCGGACGTCTTGAAGATGTACGGCTTGAAGTCGTCGAGCTTGTACCGGGTGGCCGCGATGTAGGCGGTCCCCGCGTCGTGGGGTGAGGGCTCGATCGACGAAATCAGCGACCAGTCGGGAAGGTCGCGCGCGGGCGGCGTCACGTTGGTCCACGTCTTCCCGCCGTCCCGCGTCACGTGCACCAGGCCGTCGTCGCTCCCTGCCCAGATCAACCCGGAGTCCTTGGAGCTCGGCGCGATCACGAAGACGGTGTTGTAGTACTCGACGCTCGTGTTGTCCTTCGTGATCGGCCCGCCGGAGGGGCCTTCCTTTGATTTGTCGTTTCGCGTCAGGTCGCCCGAGATCGCTTCCCAGCTCTGGCCTTCGTTAGTCGTGCGGAAGATGACGTTGGCGCCGGCATACAGCGCGTTGGGATTGAGCGGCGACAGTACGACGGGGAACGTCCACTGGAAGCGGTACTTGAGGTCGCCGGCGCCCCACCCCATGGGGTTGTCCGGCCAGGGGAAGACATTCCGCTGCTGGCCGGTGCGGACGTCGAGCCGGGAGAGATAGCTGTAGCTGCCGGCGTAGACGATGTCGGGATCGTCGGCGCGCGCAGCGATCCAGCCGCTCTCGCCGCCGCCCACCTCATACCAGTCCTTCTCGCCAATCGTCCCCCCGTCGGTGCGGCTCGCGATGCACACGGTGCTGTTGTCCTGCTGCGACCCGCAGACCCTGTAGGGGACGTGCGTCGTGGCGATCACGTGATAGAACTGCGCGGTCGGCTGGTTGCCCTGTGATGTCCACGTCGCGCCGCCGTTGTAACTGATGGTCGCGCCGCCGTCGTTGCTGTTGATCATGCGGGCGGGATCGTTGGGCGCGATCCACAGGCCGTGGTGATCGCCGTGAGGCGCGCGCAGCTGCGTGAACGTCCGGCCGCCATCGACAGACCGATAGAGGCTGGTGTTTAGTACATAGACCGTTTCGGGATCCTTCGGATCGGCGTGGATGTGGGAGTAGTACCAGGCGCGCTGGCGGAGATTGCGCTCGTCGTTCGTCCGTCGCCACGTCTCGCCGCCGTCGTCGGAGCGGAACACCCCGCCTGAATCGGCTTCCACGATCGCCCACACGCGGTCATGGTTGGCGGACACGGTGACGCCGATCTTCCCGATCACGCCTTTCGGAAGACCCTCATTGCGGGTGATCTCCTTCCACGTGTCGCCGCCGTCGGTGGACTTGAAGAGGCCGGAGCCGGCCCCGCCGCTCGACATGTACCAGGGCCCGCGGCGCGCCTGCCAGAAAGCGGCATAGAGAATGCGAGGATTGGCCGGGTCCATGGCGAGGTCGACTGCGCCGGCGGAGTCCGACCGGAACAGCACTTTCTCCCAAGTCTTGCCGCCGTCCTTGGAGCGGAACACGCCGCGATCCGGATTGGGCCCGAAAGCGTGGCCGAGTACCGCCACGTACACCAGGTCGGCGTTGGTCGGGTGGACCCTGATGGCGCCGATCTGGCCGGAGTTGGGGAGCCCGACGTGAGTCCACGTCTTTCCCTCGTCCGTAGACTTGTAGACGCCGTTGCCGGGCGACACGTTGCCGCGAATGGGCGACTCGCCGGTGCCGACGTAGATCACGTTGGGATCGGACGGGGCGACTTCGATCGCGCCGATCGATCCGGCGCGGAAGACCTTGTCCGAGATGGGCGTCCAGGTGAGGCCGCCGTCCGTCGTCTTCCACACGCCGCCGCCCGTTCCGCCAAAGTAGAACGTCAGCGGCTGGGCGGCGTGGCCCGCCACCGCGGTGACGCGCCCGCCGCGGAACGGCCCGATCTCACGCCACTCGAGCGCGTTGTAGAGTGATGAATCAAAGGTGGCAGGGGCAGCAGGGGCGGCAGAGGAACGACGTTGCGCTGCGACGGGGACGGCGACCGTTAACAAGGCAGCGGCGACAAATAAGCGGCGGGGCCCGAACATGACTGCGGCTCTCGAGGTGAAGGTGAGCCGCAATTATATCCGCCCCCCGCCGGACGGTAAGTCTTACGGCGTCTGCGGCGTCGGCGTCCGGGGCGGCACGATGGCCTGACCCAGGGTGTTATTGTCCGTGCCGAACCAGATCGCCTTCGTCGCCGGATCGTAGAACATGTGCCGTACGACCCCCCCGCCGCTCGGCACCGGCGTCTCTTCGGAGAACTGCAGCGTGCGCGCATCGAACGAGACGAACCGATTGGGCCGCGACGTCTCGACTACCCAGACGCGGTCCTGATCGTCGCGCACCATCGCGTAGGGCCGCGCGTCCGCACCGCCCGGCAGCTGCCACTCGTCAACCTTGCCTGTCACCGGATCGTAGCGGCCGAGCTTCCCGCCGGCGTAGTCGCCGTACCAGATCTTGTCGTCCGATGTGATCTCCATCCGCCGCGGGCGCGTCTCCGCGCGCGGCAGCGAGATCTCCCGCAGCTGCAGCGTCGCGGGGTCCACCGTGCCGATCTTGTTCGTGCCGAACTCTACGAACCAGGGACGCCCCTTCGAGTCCAGCTTGATGCCGTACGGCCGCGCGCTCTCGGTCGGCACCTTGATCAGCCTGATCACGCCGGTCGACACCGTGAGATGTCCGACCGCGTTGCCGCCCTGCGCAGTGAACCAGATGTCGCCGTTCTTGTCGAACACGAGGGTGTGCGGATCGCGCACCATCCGATCGGGAATTGGATACTGTTTGACGCTGCCGTCCTTCGGATCGAGCCGTCCGATGTATCCCGCGAGATTGCCCGAGAACCACACGAATCCCGACTTGTCGACGATCAGATTGTGCGGGCCGCTGCCCGCCGGCAGATCGTAGCGCTTGAACTCGCCCGTCGTCGGCACGAAGTAAGCGACGTAGTTGCCCGCCTGGCCGCAGAACCAGATGCGGTTCGTGGTCGGATCGAGGAACGGGTCGCGCGGGCGCGTGTCCGCCCACGGTACAGGCCATTCTTTGATGACTGGAGGCTTATCGACAAGGGCGGCAGGGGCGGTAAAGGCGGCAACGACGAGAAGCAGTGCTTTCATGGCTATTCTCCTGTAAGCATTCTCCGTTGCAGTGCTGTCAACCGTCTACGGACTGAGCCGTCAAATATGCGGTCGCCGACGCGCACCACTACCCCGCCGAGGATCTTGGGATCGGACCGGAAATAGGCCCGCACCTCCCGCCCCAGCGCCTTCGTGAGCCGATCGATCACCTGCTTTTGTGTGCGCGCATCGGGCTCGTCCGCCAGCGTGACGCCGGCGTGTACGCGATTCAGCTTTTCATCTAACAGCACCTGGTATTCCTGCGCTATCTCGGGCAGTAGACCCTGACGGCCGCGCCGCACCACCGCTTGCAGGAACCGGACAAACACGACTGGCGCCTCGCCCTTCAACGCCCGCTCCAGGATCTTGCCCTTGGCAGCCTTCGAGACCCGCGGCGATTCGAGCACGGTCTTGATCCGCTCGTCCGCCTCGACAGCGCCCGCCACGGCGTCCAGGATCTCATTGAACCGGTCGCCCGCGGCAAACAGCGCCTCGGCGTAGTTGCGCGCGACCGTGACGCTCTTCACCGTGGCTTCTCCGCCTTGCCGAGGCTCTCGAGGAACTCCGTCACGAGCTTGCGGTTCGCCTCGGTGTCGAGATTGGCCTCGATCACGCGCGATGCTGCGGCGATGGAGAGGTCCACCGCCTCGCGCCGCAGCGCCAGAATCGCCTTCTCCTTCTCCGTGTCGATGTCCTTGCGCGCACGGGAGAGCAGCGCGTCGTACTCCTCGCGCGCCTTGGCGAGCAGTGTCTCGCGCTCTTTCTGCGACACCGCCTTCGCCTTGGCGAGGATATCCTGCGCCTCGTGATGCGCCGCCGCGATCTGCTTCTTGTGCTCCTCGAGCAGCCGCTGCGCCTCGGCGTTGGCCTTCTCGGCGTCCTCGAGCTGCTTCTGGATACGGCGCTCGCGCTCTTCCACCGATTTCAGGATGGCCGGGTACGCGAAGCGCCACAGCAGGACGAGCAGGATGCCGAAGACGACAAGCGTCCAAACGATCAACCCGGGGTTGATCGTGAACGGACCGCCCCCGGCGCCCCCGGCTTCGTGTGCGGCTTCCTGAAGCAGCAGCAGCACTAGGCCAACTTGAAGAGGAGGGCGAACACCAGCGCCGCCAGCGTCGCGCCTTCGACGAGTGCGGCCGTCAGGATCATCGCGCCGCGGATGTCGGCCGACGCTTCCGGCTGGCGCGCGATCGCCTCGACGGCCTGGCCGCCGATACGGCCGATGCCGAGGCCGGCGCCGATGATCGCGAGTCCCATCCCGATGCCGGCGCCGAGCAGCGCGTTGCTGTTGAGCGCCGCGGCGGCGGATTCGGCCTGGAGCAGCATGAGCAGGTTGTGCATGTCGTCCCCTGTTTGATTGTCCTGGACGTCTCGGCGTCTAGACGTCTAGACATCTAGACGTCTAGTACTTCAGTGTTCGTGCCGCATTAGCCCGATGAAAACGGACGTGAGCAGCGCAAAGATATAGGCCTGCAGGAATGCGACCAGCAGCTCGAGCAGCATCATGAACAACGTCAGGGCGACGGATCCACCCGCGACGATATAGCGAATCGCCGCCGGAGCCGTCCCGAAGACGAAGATCAGGCCGAGCAGCACCAGGATCACGAAGTGTCCGGCCGTCATGTTGGCGAACAGCCGCAGCGTCAGCGCGAACGGCTTCACGATTTTGCCGATCAGCTCGACCGGGGTCATGATGATCGCCATGATCACAGCGCCGATGCCCTTCATGCCCGGCGGGACCATCACGATCGTCTTGAGATAGCCCTTCGGCCCGAGTGCACGAAATCCCGAGATCTCGATCGTGAGGAATGCGGTGAGCGCGAGTCCCGCGGTGACGGCGATGTTGCCGGTCGCGGCAGCGCCCCACGGCAGCAGGCCGAGCAGGTTGCAATAGAGAATGAAGAAAAACAGCGTCATGATGTACGGCGCGAAGACTTCGCCGCCGTGGCCGATGCTGGCGATCGCGACGTCGTTCCGGACGAACAGCACCATCGCCTCGACCGCGGCGCCGATCCCACGCGGGCCGCGGCCCTCGCGATGGCGGCGGGCCACTTGGCGGCCGCCGTACCAGAGCGTCAGGAAGACGAGCGTCGCCGCGACGATCATGAAGACGACATGCTTGGTGGGAGACACGTCGACGTGCGTCCCGGGAATGTACCAGGGCCCCGGCAGGTGCCACTCACCCAACCCAAACGGCAGCTCCACGAGCTTGCTGTCGCCGGTGTGCTCAAAAATCATCGCCCCGATGTTGGGAGGAGACTTGGCGGGGTGAGCGGGGGCCTGAATCACGTGAGGAACCTCGTCTCCAAGAACAGGAGCGGCAACAGCACACCGACATACGCCAGTAGGGCCGGGACGGTCCGCGACGCGATGAGGACGATGCCGACGCCCAGGAACCGAATGCCTATGCCCCCGAGCCAGCGGGCCATGAACTCAGGGTTCGGCGCCCGCATCTTCGGCTTCAGCAGCGCAACGGCCCAGAGCTGCGCGAGCAGCGCGACGACACCACCGATTGCCGCGGGCTTCCCACCGAGCAGCGTCGACACAGCGACCAACCCCACCCCGAACAACGCCAGCAGGGCGAGGTTTTTCATTCGCCGCCCCTTCGCCGCCCTTCGCCGCCCTTCGCCGCCGTGTCTCTCTTCACCCGATAGTAGATGCTCATGAACCCCGCGAACCCGCCCACGAACGCCCCGATGATCGTGAACAGCGGCCGCGTACGCACCCAGCCGTCGAGAAACCAGCCACCGGCACCGAACAGGAGAATGGCGACCGTGAAGTTGAGCGCCATTCCGAAGTACTCGTAGCCCTGACTGTAGCCTTTGACTTCGGGGTCTTCGTCTTTTTGCACGGGAGTCATTGTTGCGCCGGGAAACCTAGACGCTTGTGAAATTTTTCGCAAGCAAAGTGTTAGGACCGCAACTTTATGTGGCGCTTCGTGGTAGGAACGAGTTACCTTCGCACAAATGGCCTCCTCCCCCGTCCCTCGCCCCTCATCCCCACCTTCCGGAGACGTCGAGCTTCTCGAGCGCCTCGCCGCGGCGCGGCACGATCTGCTCACGCAAGTCGGGCTTCGGATCGTGGGCCAACGCGACGTGTTGGATGGCATTCTTACCGCAATCTTCGCTGGTGGTCACGCGCTCCTCGTCGGCGTGCCCGGACTCGCCAAGACGATGATGGTCCAGACGGTCGCCGAGACGCTCGACCTCGCGTTCAACCGCATTCAGTTCACACCCGACCTGATGCCTTCCGACATCACCGGCACCGAGATCATCGAGGAGGATCTCGCCACCGGCAAGCGGGGCTTTCGGTTCGTGCGCGGGCCGGTGTTCGCCAACATCGTGCTCGCCGACGAGGTCAATCGCACGCCACCCAAGACCCAAGCCGCGCTGCTCCAGGCGATGCAGGAGCATCAGGTCTCAGCGGCCGGTCAGACCTACCGGCTACCGGCGCCGTTCTTCGTGCTTGCGACGCAGAATCCGATCGAGCAGGAGGGAACGTATCCGCTGCCGGAAGCACAGCTCGACCGCTTCATGTTCGAGCTGCGGGTGAGCTATCCCTCGCAGGAGGAAGAAGAGGCGATCGTTACTTCGACGACCGGCGATACGCTGGCGGATGTCAGCCCGGTGCTCACCTCCGATGATGTGGTCGCAATGCAGCATCTGGTGCGCCGGATTCCGGTTTCCCAAGCGCTCGTGAAGGCGGCCGTCGCGCTCGTGCGGATGACGCGCCCGCCGGAGGAGGCGGCGCCTCCTTTCATTAAGGAATACATCTCCTGGGGCGCCGGGCCTCGCGCCTCGCAGTATCTGATCCTCGGCGCCAAGGCACGCGCGGCCCTGGATGGCCGGCCGATGGCAGACGAGGACGACGTGCGACTTGTCGCCCCGACGGTGCTCACGCACCGGATCGTGATCAATTTTGCAGCCGAAGCGGCGGGGCGGACGGCCGCGGACATCATCGCGCAGTTGCTCAAGGAGGCCCGGTGGCAGCCAAAGTAGCGGTGCTCGCCGTCGCCGTCGCGATTGCCGGTTTTTCATCTCAAGAGCCGAAGGATGGGAGGGCGCTGCTCGAGCGGATGCGCTTAGCCTATCAAGGGAAGTGGTTCCGGACCGTCACGTTCGTCCAGAAAACCACGCAGACGCGCAATGGCGTGACGGATACGTCGACCTGGTACGAAGCGCTCAAGTCACCGGACCGGCTGCGCATCGACTTCGGCGATCCGAACAACGGCAACGGCGTCATCTACACGGCGGATTCACTGTACGTCGTACGCGGCGGCAAAGTCACGCGCACGGCGGCCGCGGGGAATCCCTTCCTGCCGTTTGTCGCCGGCGTGTACGATCAACCGCTCGAGACGACATTGCGGCAGATCAGCACGTACAAGTTCGACCTCTCCAAGCTGTACACAACGACGTGGGGGGGGCGGGCGACGTACGTGGCCGGAGCCGCGTCGGCGGCCGATACCACGTCGCCCCAGTTCTGGATCGACCGCGAACGGCTGATCATCGTGCGTATGCTGGTACCGCTGAATCCCGCAAACGCAGCGGACCTCGCCGATATCCGGCTCGAGGACTACAAGCCGGTCGCGGGCGGCTGGCTGGCCGTGCGGGTCGAGATCAAGCATGGCGGCCAGGTCATTCAAAAGGAGGAGTACACCGACTGGCGCGGCAACGTCGACCTGCCGGCGGACTTCTTCGTTGCTGAAAAATGGAGCGACGTGCCGCACTGGCCCCGGTGATCAGGCGCCGCTAGCGCGGGGAGGCCTACTTCACGCGCCGATACACCTGGTCCCCCTCGACGACCCGCACCTCTCCCACGGCGCCATCCGGATCGATCCCGAACGCGACGTACGTCGGTTCCCAGAACGGATCGTGCCACGTGACCCGGAAGACGTCGTACTGCCAGTGCTCCAACTGGCCCTTCGCGGTACCCGCCTGCAGTGATAACCGGCCCTCGCTCAACCCCACCGTCGCGGTTCCGAACAGGCTGTCCGCGTACGTGCCGGTGTAGCGATCGAGCGGCAGCGTGGGATGCGTGCCGGCGATGCGCTTACTCTCCTGCCCCTGCCGCGCCGCCCGCGTGCTGTCCGCGATCCGCTTGTACATCACGCGCATCTCGGCGCTCCAATCGTGCCCTCCCCCCGCGTACGCGGGGCCGATGAACCGATCGAAGACCGTGTACATGAGCGCGTGGCGCAGCTCGCTGTGGTCGAGATTCGTGAAGATCGCGAGCCCAAGGCGGCGATCCGGGATCAGGCCGACGATGGCCGAGCGTCCCTCGATGCTGCCGGTGTGGATCGCGATGAACTCGCCGCGATAGTCCTGCAGGATCCAGCCTAGTCCATAGGCCTGGAAATGGGGATGGGTGAGCGTGGCGGTGGGATAGAACGGCCGCTGGACGATCTGCTGCGGCCGGAACAGCTCGGCAAAATTCCGCGCGCTGACAAGCCGACGGCCGGCGACTCGCCCGCTGTCGAGCAGGAAGCGCAGCCACTTGGCCATGTCGGTCGCGGTCGAGAGGATCGAGCCGGCCGGCGCGATATCGTCGATGCCGTCGAGCGGCGCGGGCAGCACGCGCACCGTGTCGCGCACGATGCCGTGCGGCGCGGTGACATCGGTGATACCGGCCGTGCGCAGCTCGCTCGCGTCGGCGACCGTCTCCGTCATGCCGAGCGGGCCGAGGATCTTGGCGTGGAGCAGCGCTTGCCACGTCGTGCCCGCGGCGCGGGCGGCGACATCGCCCGCCAGCGCGTAGGTGACGTTGTTGTACTGGAACCGCGAGCGGAAGCTCGTGGTGGCGGGCACGAGCCGCAGGCGGCGGCTGATCGTCGCGAAATCGAGCCCGCTCGTGCCCCACAGATAGTCGGGATCGCCGAACCCCACGCGGTGCGTCAGCAGGTCGCGGACCGCGATCTCGCGCGTGACGTACGGATCGGCGAACTGCACCGCCGGCTCGTACTTCGTGACGGGATCGTCGAACGCTACGCGGCCCGAGTCGGCCAACATCGCCACGAGCATCGCCGTGAACGCCTTGGTCGTGGACATGTTGCCGAAGCGCGTGTGCACGGTCACGGGGTCTGGTTGGCCGAGCTCGCGCACGCCGTAGCCCTTGATGAAGACGACCGAGTCGTCTTTGACGACGACGATGGCGAGCCCCGGCACCCGCCAATCCTTCACGGCTTGCGCGACGTACGCATCGAAACCGCTGAGGGGCTGTTGCTGCGCCAGGACCACCAGGAGGGGCAGGAGATTCATGGCCACAAAATTACCTTCGCTTCGACATTCCAATAGATCAGCGCGAGCGCGACGAGGTCGAATGTGGCGTGCGCGACCATCAGCATGAATAGCTCGCCGGTCACCGCGAAGATCCCGCCGAACGCGAGCCCCGTGAACACTGCCTGTTCGACTCCGGGGATTCCCTGATCCGGGTAGTGCGCCGCGGCAAACAGGCTCGTTGTGATCAGCACGATCGCGATCTTCGCGCGTCGGCTCGAGCCGAGCAGTTTGCCGAGCCGTTCGAACATGTAGCCGCGGTAGACCGTCTCTTCGCCGAATCCGGCGACGACGATCAGGGTGGGGATCATGCCGGGGAGGGCAGCGGTGTTGCCGGTGAGGAAGTGATAGTGGGCGTTGACGGCGGGAGCGCCGAGCAGCGGCATCACGATCGCTTTCATGACGAGCTTGAAGACCGCGCCGAAGAAGGCGCCGATCACAATGCCTCTGGTCCAGCTCTTCGGCCGCACGAAGCCCAGCTCGTGCCAGGGCGTCTGTGCGGCATACGCCCACAGGAGCACGAGTACCGCGCTGAGGGGAGCGAAGAGGAAGTTGCCGGCGAGGATGACGAGGATGGCGGCGAGGCCGAGCGGGCCGAAGCCGCGCAGGGCGGTCGGGGACATGTGACCTAAGGTCGCCGAGGGTTGGTAGATACGTAAGGAGAAGCCATGCGGACAAGCGTGTGCATCATCTGCCTGTCGAGTTTCGTCACCGTCACCGCGGGGTGCGACCTCTTCGGTCCGGCTTCGAGTCTCTCGCACGCGGCTGCGACATGGGGATGCGGTCCGGCCGGCGGATCGACAGTCGTGATTCTGCTCTCGCATGATCCGATCGGATCGGCCCCATCGGCTCCGTACGTCAGCGTGGAAATTTGGCAGCCTACTTATCCGCTCGCGGCACACACCTGGAGCGTCGGCACCAACAACCCAGCGTCGGCCATGTACGTCCCGTGGCCCGGGACAACGCAGTGGGCTTCGAGCGGCAGCATCACTATCACCAGCGTCGACAGCACCAAGACGGTTGAGGGCGTCCTCGATCTCCAGTTCCCGTCCCGCATGGTCGCGACGCAGTTCAAGGCTCCCTGGATCGCCTCCAGCGGCGGCTACTGTAACTGAGGGTTCACGATGCTCACCAAAGCAGTGCTGCCGTCCGTGCTCTCCGTGGTTTTGTTCTCGCTGGCGTGCGACGTTACGGGTCCACCGGCGGGTCTCCCTTATGCGACGGCAAGCTTAGCGTGTGGACCCGTGAGCGGACTCGGCACCGCGATAATCCTGGCTCGCGATCCGATTGCGTCCGCCCGGCCGACGTATCCTTTCGTTAATATCGTCCTTAGCGCGCCCGTGTCGGCTCTCGCCGGTCGCACGTTGCCTATTGACCCCAGCCGCAGCATTTCATGGGCCTCCTATCACGCGGGACCCGTCGGAGGCGAGGATGCATTCACGGGGAGGGTGTCGGTCGAGCGCGTGGATAGCGCCCGCACAGTCTATGGCGAGGTGGCTCTGTTGTTCGCCTCGCGACACGTCGTCGGGACGTTCACCGCCCAATGGATCCCATGGACGGGCGGCTCGATAATTGTATGCCCCGCAGGAGCGCTCTCTGCTCAGTAAAGCGGCGTTCGCGTTTGCGGCGGCGACATTGGCACTCGGTCCGTGCAATCCGACAGGCGTCAAGCCGCCCAGGGATCTGGCGGGCACGTGGGGCGGCGAGAACGCGGGGCTGATCGCCGACGACACGAGCGCGCACGTGCATATCGGCTGCACCTACGGCAACATACATCAGCAGATCGTTCCCGACGCGGACGGGCGCTTCGATGTACCCGGCGAGCACAATATCACGGCGCATCCCGTCGATCGCGGCATCCTGCATCCGGCGCGGTTTGCCGGGCGAGTGATCGGGGGCAACATGACGCTGACGGTCACGCTCACCGATACCACGGTGACGCTCGGTCCGGTGCTGCTGGCCTACGGCAAGGAGCCGCGGATGGGGCCGTGTCCGATTTGCCGGAGGCCCCGCTGAGACGCTGTTTGGCCTGAGCCTCCGCGTCTTAGCGCCGTCTAGGTTCGGCGTGCTATAATTTCCCCCAACATCCCCCATTCGAGCGTTCCAATGCGCACCGCCTCCACCGTCGTTGCCATTTGTCTTCTGACTTCGGCCCTCGCCGCACAGGAGGCCCCTCCGCCGCCGGTGGTCGGCACGTGGGATCTGACGCTCACGGCGCCCGACGGCCGTGCGCTCCCGTCGTGGCTCGAGGTGCACATGTCCGGCCGCGGCGTGTTGGTGGGCCGGTTCGTGGGTGTCGTGGGGAGCGTGCGCCCGATTTCACGACTCACGTACGCGAACGACACGCTGCGCTTTTCGCTGCCGCCGCAGTGGGAGGCGGGCGACGCCGATCTGCAGTTCGCGGCCACGCTCGCGGGCGATGCTCTCGGCGGGACGATCACCGATCCGAGCGGCACGCGCTATCCCTTTACCGCCGTGCGGGCACCAGCGCTGCACCGTGCCACCCCGGTGTGGGGCACCGCGCGCCCGCTGTTCAACGGCAGGGACCTCGCGGGCTGGCATACGGTGGGCGGAACGAATCAGTGGAGCGCCGTGAGCGGCGTGCTCACGAACGCCAAGGGCGGGGCGAATCTGGTGACGGACGCCCTCTACACCGATTTCAAGCTGCACGTGGAGGTGCGGTATCCGCCGAGGGGGAACAGCGGCGTGTATCTGCGCGGGCGGCACGAGGTACAGGTCGAAGACTCCGTCGTCACCAACGCGGATGCGGAAGCCACCGGCGGCCTCGGCGCAGTTTACGGCTTTCTCATCCCCAATCAGAACGCAGCGAAGGGCGCCGGCAAGTGGGAGATGCTCGACGTCACGCTGGTCGGCCGGCGCGTGACCGTCATGCTGAACGGCAAGCGGATCATTTCTGAGCAGGAGATTCCGGGGCCGACGGGCGGGGCGCTGGATAGTAAGGAAGGGGCGCCGGGGCCGATCATGCTGCAGGGGGATCATGGGCCGGTGGAGTACCGCAATCTCACCATCGCGCAGGCACGATAGCCCCTAAGCGTCCGACCCGCGCCGAGGTGCTCGGCGCGGCGGCTCGCACGGTGCCGGATGTGATCGCGCAGGGGTTGCGGGTGTTGTTCTGCGGCATCAATCCCGGTCTCTACTCCGCCGCGACCGGTCACCACTTCGCACGGCACGGCAACCGGTTCTGGCCGGCGCTGCATCGTGCCGGGTTCACCGATCGCGTTCTCGCGCCCTGGGAAGAGCGCGAGCTGCTGGAGCGCGGCTACGGGATCACGAATCTCGTGGCGCGCGCGACCGCGACGGCGGCCGAGCTGGCCAGGGAGGAGTTCGTGGCCGGCGCGCGGCGGCTCGAGCGGAAGGTGAAGCGCTATCGGCCGAAGTGGGTGGCGGTGGTAGGGATCGGAGCGTATCGCGTGGCGTTCGGGCGGCCGCGCGCGGTGATCGGTCCGCAGCCAGAGCGCCTCGGCCCCGCGCGGTTATGGTTGTTACCACAGCCCAGCGGCCTCAATGCCAATCATCAGCTGCCGGAGCTGACTGCCGCATTTGGGGAGCTGCGCAAAGCAGCTCGTTAGGTGACGCGGTGGGCCGGGCCGAGGGTATGTAGTTCGGATTCTCCATTATGAGGAACGTCCTCGCGATTCCTGCCGTCCTCCTCGTTGCCGTCTCGTCGCTCAGTGCACAGGCATCACTCGAACTAGCCGTGAGCCGAGCGACCTTGCGCCAGTCCTTCGCCTACGATTGCTGCGGCGCCCCGGTCTGGAAGACCTCCGGGAGCGCGTTCGATGTCCGGATCATGTGGCCGGCTGGCCGCGTGACCGAGGCCGGCGTCGAAGGGGGGATGAGCGTGACGGCACGGCGCGACATGCGGTGGCTGATGGCGAGTGGTGCGATCACCGCGGCTGGCCGCGTGGCTCCCTGGGCTCGACTGGGGGCCGGGTGGGTCATCCAGCCGGGCGACTGCCCGGCCGACGCGCCCGACACGTCGCCCGATTGCCGCTTGGCGCTGCGTCCGGCCGGCGCCCTTGCGGCGGGGGTGCGCTGGCGGTTCGGCAGGTTCGCGGCTGGTGTGGAAGCGGCGTGGGTGAGCGGGACGAGCGACGGATTTCGCCGCTTCAGCACGGAGCAGTACGGTGTTACGCTGCGGCTCCACAGATGAGCCTCTGATCAGTCTTTCTTCGGCCGCATATCGGCGAGTTCGTCGAGCCGCTCTTCACGTAAGTAGCCTGTTGATCTGAGCTTATGGCAGCGCACCAAACGCTGTCCAAGACACTACAAATCAACGTGTTGACAGGTTGTTGATTCGCCCACCTAATGTTTCATTGCGAATCAATAAAACGCGTGTGGGCATGTGACTCACCATTTCGTATTGCACACTCTCGGTGCTCCTGCCTTGTTCACTGTCGCTGGCGAGCAAGTGCGGTTTCGTACGCGCAAGCATCTCGCACTCCTCATCCGTCTCGCCCTGGAACGCGGTAAGCAATTCACGCGGGATTACCTCGCCGATCTGTTGTGGCCGGACTCGCCCCCGCGACATGCCAATCATTCGCTTGCGCAGGGCCTCTCGGTGATCAAGGCCAAAATTGCCCGTGAGGCAGTCGTGATTCAGCGCGCCACGGTCGGATTGGCCGCGGGCTGGATCGATGTTGATGCCACGCATCTGGCCGCCGGCGACGTGAGTATCGAGGGACCGTTCCTTGATGGCTTCGAGATTCCCGCCGCGCGGCCGTTCGAGGACTGGAAAGACGAGCATCGCGCGCGTCTCCTCCCGCAGATTCGCGATTGTCTTGTCCGCCAGATGGACGCTGCGCGTCGGATCGGCGATTTCCCGACAGTCGAACGTCATGCCGCGCGGCTGCAGGACCTCGACCCGCTCGCCGAGGAGGGGATTCGCGGTATCATGGAGGCGCGCGCGTGGGCCAGTGATCGCAGCGGTGCGCTCAAAGCCTTCGCCCGATACGAAGCCCAGCTCGCGGAGGAGCTGGGCGCCAAGCCTGGGCCCGAGTTGGTTCGCATGGCGGATCTATTGCGTGACGGTCGTCGCGCGCCGAGTCGGCCAGTCACGCCGGGCTATCCGTCCGAGCGCGCGGATCGACGGTTTGAGCCGGAAACTCTGATCGGGCGCGAGCGGGAGTTCAGCGTGCTGTATGACGCGTGGCTCGAAGCCAGGCGTAGGTCACCACGCATCGTGGTGGTGACGAGCGATCCTGGTGTCGGTAAGACGACGCTCGTCAACGCGTTTGCGTCGAGTTGTCAGATGGACGGAGCCGTGGTCGCACGGGCGCAGGCGTATGACGCCGAGCGCGAGCTGCCGTTCGCGGTCCTCGGGGAACTCGTGAAGCAGTTGGCGATGCAGCGGGCGATCGGCAGCGCGGATCCGGAGGCGTTAAGCGAGTTGACGCGGATCAGCTCGGAGATTCTGAAGCAATTCCCCGGAGTGCC
>Ga0209161_10000488_pt1 | contig 32252 bp, 23 predicted proteins | sample GraSoiAngelo_155_FD_186169 | JGI IMG/M metagenome (GOLD analysis project Ga0209161, IMG submission 186169) | Grasslands soil microbial communities from the Angelo Coastal Reserve, California, USA - 14_1009_13_30cm (SPAdes) (version 2) | ecosystem: Environmental > Terrestrial > Soil > Grasslands... | reverse complement strand
TTGAGGGAGTGGTAGACGAGGACCCCCGGGATGATCGATAGCACCGGCACCCAGGGCCAGCGAACCGTCCCGAACGCGGCCAGGGCCGCCACCACATAGAGGCTTGCGAATTGCACGTATACGAGTTTTTGCCCGTTCAAGACCAGGGCCACCGGATTGCGCGAGGTCGCAAGCGCGGCCGCCACCGCAACGAGGAAGACGTTGGTGGCGTACATGACGATCGCGGCGGCGATGAGCACCAACGCGTCCGGCGGCCCGGCCAGCCCGTCGCGCGCTGAGACCCCTCCAGCGGACAGCAGAAGGCCGGCGCCGAGGGCGGCCAGATAAGCCTGGCCGCCATTGAAGATGATGTTGATCGCGACTGCGCGCAGCGGTGGGCGTTCATGGGTAGACCGCACCTTCCTGTAGGCGGCCAGGCAGAGATCGGAGGCCTGCAGGACGCCGACCAGCGCCGCCGCCTGCCAGGCGGGAAGGACCAGGACGGCCGCGAAGAACACAGCCGTGGCGACGCTCACCTTCTCGTTCAGGCTGATGTGGAGCGGGAACTCGAGGGCCAGGATCCCGGTCACCACGATCGAGGCGATCAGCCACCAGTCGGCGCGCTCGCCGGCCAGCCGGCCGAACGCGGCCAGGAAGGTGGCGAGGGCCCCCACGCCTACGCCCAGCCGGTAGAGCTCAGATCGCCGTCGCGGCGACATGGGTCAGGCCTGGCTTAAGGTGAAGTCCAGGTGGACCGGCGTGCCGCTGGTCCCGTACTTAAGCGCGTAAACGGTGCCTGTTCCGAGCAAACCGCTCGTCACCATGTCCTTCACCGTGTACCGGAAGAGCAGCCCGGTGGGCACGGTGATCTTCATGTCGACGGCCGTGTGAGGCTTGCCGGACGCGTCATAGACGCGCGAGACGGTGTAGCTCTCGAGCGGCAGGCCCAGGTCCAGCGGGCTCGCCGTCCACACGCTGTCGTAGACGGGCACGATGTTGCCGGCCGGGGTCACGATGAGGACGATCGGGTCCCAGTCGCAGAACGTCGCCCAGGCGCCCGCAGAAGTTGGCGAAGCCACCAGAAGTCCGGCCGCCAAGGCGGCAGCCACCAGCACCCTTTTCACCCCAAATCCCTCCAGAAACTGAAAAACCGTGGAAGGAGAACGCTAGTGGCGTTCGGAGGGATTTGCTGTAAAAAACATGTAAGTCGGCCTCAGACGCCGATGTCCTTGCGGGCGAAACGGAGGGTGCCGAGGGCGAGGGCCGCCGCGCCGACGGCCACCATCACCGCCACGTTGGCGAGCTGAAGCCCGTGGAGCAGCGGCGTGCCGTAGTAGTAGAAGGCGGAGAGCTTGAGCGTCGCCTCGGGAAGTTTCAGCTCCGGCCCGACAAAGGTGATGAAGAACCAGGCCGCCAGCAGGAAGCTGATCAGACCCGTGTCGGCCGCGCTGCGCAGCCAGCCCGCGGCCAGGTAGCCGATCGCGGCTACGAAAAGCGCCATCGGGACCAGGCCCAGGGTCGCCTCGGCGAGGTTGGTGGAGTCGAGCTTGATACCCGTCGCCGATGACGCCAACGCGGCGCCCGCCAGCGTCGCCACCGCAACCACGACCGTGGAGGTGGCCAGCGCCGCAAACCGACCGAAAAGTACGACCGGCCGTGACTGGGGGGTCGACAGCACGATCTCGAGCCGGCCGTCGTCCTCGTCCGCGGTCCAGCGGTTGACCTGTGTCACGGCGAAGGCCATGAGGAGCAAGGGGAGCAGCGAGAACATGGCGCCGAGGAAGGCGGCGTTGAACTCCGCGTTGGCGCCACCAAGGTTCTTGATGAGGTCGGTCAGGAACGGGGAGTCGGTGTAGAGCGTCTTGAGCTTGCCTTCCACCTGCTGGACGACGATGACCATCCAGGCGGCGCCCCCGGCGATGCCGAGCGTCCACCAGAGTGTCGGCACGGCGATCATGCCCAGGCTTCGGGCGTAAACCGATCGGAGCGACCACTCCCGCTCCGGCAGCGAGCGGCTCGGGCCGGCGACACGGTCGGACAGGCGCAGCCACCGGGGCAGAGGCACGGTGTCGCCGACGTCGCGGCGGGCAAATAGCCAGACCGCCGCCGCGCTCAGGGCCACCGCAAGAGCGAGTAGCACGAGCATGCCGCCCAGGCTGGCGCCGTAGGTCGGGACAAGGGGCTTGCTGAGGTTGTAGTAGTAGATCGGCGAAAGGCGCGAAATCCAATCGGTGTTCGGGATCACGCGGTGGACCATATCGAGGACGATGAAGATGAGCAGCAGCCCTGCGGTGGTGCCGGCGGCGGGACCACGCTCGTGGGTGAACTGTGAGATCAACAGTGCAACGCCGCCGATGACCGCGCAGAAAAGGGCGAGGTCGAGCCCAAAAAGGAGGGCGTCGCCCAAACCGAAGCTTGCCTTTAACGCGGTCCCGCCTAGGAACGCAAGGACACCGACGATGACTGCCATCGCGAACAGCGCTGTCCACATCGCCGCCAGCTTTTCGAGCGCGACACGGACGCGGCCGCGCGGCACCGACAGCAGCATGTCGAGCGACGATCGATCTTCCTCACCGCGCAGCATCCGACTGGCCGCCAGGAGCGGCCAGATGCCTATGAGGAAGATGAAGATGCCGATCTTGAAAGTCGCGTAGCCGCCGACGGTGTCGGCCGCAATCGCGTCCGCATTCCATACAAAGGTCTGGGCAAGGCTCACCAGGGCAGCCCGCGCCTCTGGAGTCCTCACGAGCTCGCTGACGCTTGCCATCGGAGAAACGATGACCAGGCCCATGCCGATGCCCCACCCGAGGATGGGGACGCGGTAGTCGCGAAGCGTCTTGAGGTAGATGCTCCTAAGCCACACCGGCGGCCTCCTTCGGGGCTTCACCATCACGCTCGTAGTAGCGAAGGAAGACATCCTCGAGACTCGGCTCGTAACTCGTCAGCGAGACGACCGGATACTGCGCCGCGGCCTTGATGACGGCGTCCGCCGCGCCTTGCATCGCCAGCCGCACCGCCGAGCCGTCGCGCAGAGTCTCGACGTCGGTCACGCCGTCGAGCTTCGTGAAAGCGTCGACCGGTATCGGGTGCGCGAACGAGATCGTGATCTCGTAGCGCTTGATGTCCTTCAGCTCCGCCACGTCGCCAATGCGGACAAGGTGGCCCTCGCGAATGATTCCGACCCGTGTGCAGGTCTTCTCGACCTCGCTCAAGACGTGGGACGACAGGAACACGGTATGCCCTTCTTCTCGCGCCTCTTTGACCATGCCGTCGAACTCCTGCTGATTCAAAGGATCGAGTCCGCTCGTCGGCTCATCGAGGATGAGGACACGGGGCCGGTGCATGAAAGCCTGGATGAGGACCACCTTCCGCTTGTTGCCCGTCGAGTACTGGCGAAACTTGCGGCTGGTGTCGAGGTCGAGCCGCTCGATCAGCGTCTTTAGATACGCCTGGTCAACGCCGCCGCGGAGGTTCGCGAAGTATTCGAGAAGCTGGCCGCCGGTGAGGTTCGGATCTAGTGAGGGCTCACCAGGCACGTAGCCGAGCAGTCGCTTGACCTCGAGCGACCGGTCCCAAGAGTCGAGGCCCGCGATCCGGGCCGTCCCGGAATCGGCGCGGAGCAACGCCATGAGGACGCGGATGGTGGTCGTCTTGCCCGCGCCGTTGGGCCCGAGAAAGCCGAACACCTCACCTTCGCCGACCTGGAACGAGACATCGATGATGCCCCGCTTGCCGCCGTAGCTTTTGGTCAAGCCCTCCACTTCAATGATCGATGCGGTCATTTGCTTTGCCTCCTACGCCTCCAGCGGTCGAGGATTCCCGTGCTCTCTCGGAGCCAGAACTCATGTACCTCAACCATTTCCTTCATCCGCCGCCTGGCCTTGCCCGGGCCAAGATGGGACTGCGCACGCTTCATCGCGTTCAGCGAATCCCTCACCCGCGCAAACGTTCCCGTGAACGTCGATTCCATCTCATCGGTCGCCTCATAAAGAACACGCTTGCTTCCAGGGGTGCCGAGCCGGTGCACGACGCCGACCCGCTCGAGGTCACGCGCCGCGACGCTGGCGCCGCTCTTGCTGATCCCCAGCGCGATCGCGATCTCGTCGAGGCTGAGCGGGCCGTCGCTCGCGAGCAGCAGTCCAAAGACGCGCCCAATGCTCAGCGCAAGCCCGTACCTCGCGTAGAGACGGCCGATGTCATCGGCGATCTGAAGCTGCCCATCGACGGGCGATGCTGTTCTCTTCTTGTTCTCTATATTCAGCACATACTGAATATAGCAAATATCCAGGCTGTGGCGTCAGGCCGCCCAGCGCATTCCTGGCCCGCGGACCCGTTTTGGAATCACCCGGTCAGGCGGAATGAACTTGACCCCTTCGCCCGCCCTGACCACCTGCAAGCAAAGCGTTAACAGCCGCCAATTTATTCAATCCGGCTTCCCAGACCCACCCGACACCCTCTTCCCAGTCTTCGTCAACCAACCTTCAAGGCCCCGCGGCGACCCAACACCCAGCCCAACCATCCCGCCCATACCAGTGAGACACCCGCCCCCAACGCAATCAGGATTGAGCCCACAGCATCAGGAAAAGGAATCCCCAGATCCCGCACCACCAGGCTCGCCAACCCAAGCCAATAGGCGACCGCGAGTGCGATGCTCAGCCAGGCGAGCGGGCGCGTCAAGGACCCCTGGAGCAGGGCACTCCGCCCCGTCCAGTACGTCCCCAGGCTCGCAAACAACAGGAACCCCCGCTGGATCCAGTTGATCGCGCCTGACCAGATGCTCGACGAGGCCCCCACCACGTTGAGCTGCTCGGGCGTGGCGCCGGCGGTGTCACGCACAACGGCCTGCGCCGACCCGAGCTGGACAAGCATCCAGAGCACGCCCACGATCGCAGCCGCCAGAAACGACATGTACATCAGCTCCGCGCGGAGGTCCCGCCCGAAAAACTCGCGAAGTGCGAGGCCCAGCGGCGCAAGGCTTATGAACGCAGCGATGAACAGCAGGAACGAGACGTAAAGCTCGGGCCAGATGCTTCGCACATAGTCGTAATGCCTTGCCAGGTCGGGTTCCGTCGGCGGGATGCCGACACCGACAACCGTGACCAGGACTCCGCCCGCGACGACCAGGCCACCGAAAAGCCAGGTGGACGTCCGGCCGAGGCGACCCCAGGCAAGCTCTTTCACTCCGAATGAAGCACCTCTACGACGTTGGTCCGCGCCGCCCACCTGGCAGGGATCAGAGCCGCGGCAACAGCGACGGTCACAACCATCAGCAAGATGCCGGCCAGCTCCGTCGGGTTGAGCGCTGCGTAGCCCGAAGGCGGCGTGTCGTTGCCCGCCGAGCTGTTGACCACGTCTAGAAGGAGCCTGTTCAACACCACACCCAGGGGCGTGGCGAGCAGCCCCCCGATCACGGCAAGCAGCCCGGCCGAAGCGGCGACCATGACCAGGACCTGGCGCGGGCTCATCCCTACCGCCTTCAAGGTGGCGGTGTCTCGCATCCGCTCGCGTGTGTTGAGGAGCAGCGTGTTGAAGACCCCGCCCGCGGCGATCAACGCGATGACGATCGCGATGAGCACCAGCACCGAGTCGATTATCTTCACTGGCGCGATGAGCCCCGTGTTGTTCGGCTGGACGTCGATGAAGTCCGGCTCGGCTGCGGCAACCCGACGCATGTATTCGCCGACGTTTGCGCTCGGCGTAAGGGTTATGTAGTAGACGATGGGACTCGACTCGGGACTGAACTCGGCGTAAGTCGACCAATCCGTGAACAGCTCATGACCGAGATTCGATACGTCATAGACCTCACCAACGACCCGCAGCCGAAGCGGCCGGCCGTTGGCCATCCCGGTGAAGGTGTCGCCGATGGAGAGGTGCGCGTCGCGGAGCAGCGCCTTTTCAGCCAGAACCTCGCCCGGGCCGTCAAACCAGCGGCCGGCGACCAGCAGATAGCCCAGGTGCCACGAGTCTCCCCGGAACACTCGGGTGTTCACCGGATTACTGATTCCGGGGACATCGATATTGACCCCACTCAGTCCCACGACGCGCGTCGTCTCGGGCTGGGCGGTCAGGATCCGCATCACATCCGAGTCAGGAAAACCGTCATTACGCGTGACGATCACCTGCATGTTGCCTGCGGAGGTCTCACTGTCGTTGATCTTCTGGAAGCTGCGCGGCATGCCGATGGCTACCGCCACCGTCGCCGCGCCCAGCAGGATGGCAAGCACTGTGAGGCCACTGCGCAGCGGGCGGGCAAACGCCTCGCCGACGCCGAGCACGATGGGCTGCGGAAGCCGAAGCCGGTTGGCAGCCAGGCGCAAGAAGCGTCCGCTGGCGCCCCGCGGCGCGGTGGCCGTGGTCAGCACCACGATTGGCTTCAAAAACCCGGCTCGTATGGCAGGCAGCGCGGCGGCAAGGCCGGTGAGGACCAGGGCACCCGCCAGGGCAAGCAGGCCCATTCCGATGGAAAAGCTGGGTTCGTACGCAAGGCCAAGTGCGTGCGAGCTGTTCGCCAGCAGAGGCTGGGTGGCGACCGCGCCCACTGGAATGCCGATCAGGCAGGCGAGCAGCGTGGGCGCCTGGATCTGCAACACCAGCACAGCCACCACGTCACGCGGCGCAAAGCCGATCGCCTTCATGATCCCGATCTCGCGATACGAGGAAACGACAATTCCAGTCACCAGGTTGGCCACGATGGCGGCGGTGGCCGCGAGCGCGAAGACGCTGAACGCGACCAGCACGCTGGTGAGGATCTGGTTGGTGATGTTGAAGATGCTTGCGATCAGCAGGAAGTTGGTCGCCCCGGCGACGCTTCCCGCCGGCAAGCCAGCTCTGAGCTGAGCCACGTAGCCGGCCAGCTGTGCCGCGCTGGGGTCGGTCGCGAAGCGGTAGTCCATCTTGTAGAAGGCCGAGTGCGGCGTCGAAGGGGTGAGGGTGGGGATCGCCGCACTCGGGACCCAGGCATGCTGGCTGCTGAGGTCGGCGCTCCCTTCGTCGATATCGACGAGCTCTGCCGCCACGGTCAGGACGGGCCTCTGCGGCACACTGACCACCTTCAGCCGGTCGCCGATCGAAATGTTGTTGAGCTCGGCGAAGGATCGCGTGAGCGCGATCTCGTCATTAGAGGTGGGCCAGTGCCCCGCCGTGATCCTCAGCACCTCGACATCGCCCGCGGGGTTGTCGCGGCCGAACGTGTCGAGCGAGAACTTCCGGCTTCCATGCTGAAACTCGATCGTTGTCGATGGGTACGGTCCCCCGAAGGACGACGCGCCGATGAGCGAAGGCGTCGCGGCGAGTGCCTGCCGCGAGGTCGCACCGTCGTAATAAACCTGGAGATGCGCGCCCTTCTGCGCCGCGAACGCTGTCCGATACGGGTCGCTCGTCTGCGTCATCAGGGTCAGGGCCATCATTCCGGTGCCCACGGCCAAAAGCACCGTGAGGAAAATCACAGCCGCCTGGAGCCGCCGCCTGCGCAGATCGGCCCATGCCTTGATGAAGATCGCGTTCATCGAGCCGTCTCCTCGCCTCGCACGCGAATCACGTCCGCCGGCTTGCGCTCAGCCGTCTCGAGCCGCGCGTCGTCGACCACCCGGCCGTCCATGATGCTGATCACGCGGGCGGCGTAGCGCGTGGCGAGCTTTGGGTCGTGGGTGACGAGGACGATGGTCTGGCCCTGCTGATGAAGCTGAGCCAGCAGCTCCATGACCTGGTCGCCGCTCTTCGTGTCCAGCGCGCCGGTCGGCTCGTCGGCCAGGAGGAGATCTGGTTGGTTGATCAGAGCGCGCGCGATGGCGACCCGCTGCTGTTGACCACCGCTCAGCTTGGCCGGATACCGATGGGCAATGTCATCGATGCCCAACCGCGATAGGAGCTTGCGGCCGGCGGCCTCGACGCTGGTCCGGCTCTTGAGCTGCGCCGGAATGAGCACGTTCTCGAGGGCGGTCAGGTTCGGCAGCAGGTGGAAGAACTGGAACACGAAACCGACGCGATCGCGACGGAAGCGGGCGAGCCCCGCCTCCCCCAGACGGCCGAGCTCGGTTCCGCCCACGACCACGCTCCCGGACGACGGCCGGTCGAGTCCCGCGACGAGGTTGAGCAGGGTCGATTTTCCGCTGCCGGACGGCCCCATGATGGCGCTGAACTCACCCCGGTCGATGCTCAGCGAGACGCCGTTGAGTGCGCCGGTGACGCCTCCCTGGTATACCTTCGTGATGTCGGTTAGCCGCACGAGCTCGCTCATTCGGTCACCGTCCTCCCACCAACGCTTCGCTCCGACAGCTCGTCTATCCATTTGATGTCAGCCTCCGTGTGAAGTAGGGCGCCGCGGACCAGCCGCGCCAGGTCGTTGCGTCCGTCTCTCTTCGCTCGGTCCTCGAGCTGGTTCAGGTCTCGCAGCAGCTGGAGATAGGCGCGCTTTTGTCGCGCGAGCAGCGGCCCGAGATCGCCGTTGGCCAGCCGCGCGGCGAGGAGCAGCTTCACGTAGATCTCCTCATGCAGGCGCTGCGGGCCAAGGTCAGGCTCGGCGAGCCAAGCGTCCAGCGCTTCGCGGCCCGAGGCGGAAAGCTCGTAGAGGAGCTTGCCGCGGTCACCCCGGCGACCCAGCGGGCGGACCAGCCCGTCGCGCTCGAGGCGCTGGAGCGTCGTGTAGACCTGGCCGATATTGACTTCCCAGGTACCGCCGAGCAGCGCTTCAAAACGGTTTTTCACCTCGTATCCGTGGAGCGGCTCCTCGGCGAGGAGTCCCAGCACCCCGTACCTAAGCGACATTATCCATACTCAGTATGCATTAAGAGTATGCATCGGAGCCAGCGGCAGTGTCAAGACCTCTTTTTCGACTCGCGCGGGTCTACCTTTGGCCCGCCAGGTACCCCTCGTACCAGACCTGGAACGCGAACAGCGTCCAGAGCTGCTTGCGGTTGTCACGCCGCCCGGCAAGGTGATCGTCAATCAACCCCCCGACCGCCCGCACGTCGAACAATCCCTGCCGACCGATGCGCTCCGGTGACAGCACCGACAACATCTGCTCCCTGAGCGGCCCCCGAAACCACTCCGCGACCGGGATGCCGAACCCCTTCTTCGGGCGGCTGAGGATCCGCCCCGGCAGGATGCCGCGCATCGCCCGCTTCAACAGGTACTTGGAGCGCAAGCCGCGCAGCTTGAGGTCGAGCGGGAGGCTGGTCGCATAAGCGACGAGATCGTTGTTCAGCAGCGGCACCCGACCTTCGAGCGACGCCCTCATCGATGCCCGATCCAGCTTGACGAGGATGTCGTTCTCGAGATAGAGCCGCATATCCATCATCAGGACCTGGTTGATCGGGTCATACGAGCCGTGCTCGTCAGGCGATCCGCCGCCATTGGCCGCGGTGATTTCCTCGCGCACGCTGCGCGAAAGCAAAGCGGTCCGATCCTCCGACGCAAACGATCCCATCCAGCGCTGATGCCTCTCGGCGACCGGTTGGTCCGCTCCGCTCACGAAGCGTTTGGCCCGAAAGTCGAAGCTGAGGTTGCCCCGCGATACTGGCAGGCGCCTGACCAATGGCTCGACCAGTCCGCGCCGCAGCATCCGTGGCGCACGCAGGTAATAGCCAGCGAGCCTGTGCGCCTGAAGGGTTGGGTAACCCGCGAACAATTCGTCGCCTCCGTCGCCGCCCAGCGCCACCTTCACGTGCTGGCGCGTGAAGACCGAAAGAAGGTACGTCGGGATGATGGACGCGTCCCCCAGCGGTTCGTCGAGCAGCTCGGGCAGCTTTGGAATGAGTCCGAGCAGCATCGCGGGCTCCAGCGTCAGCTCGTGGTGGTCGGTGCCAAGATGTCTCGCCACCACCCGCGCATGCGCGGCCTCGTCGAATGAGGGCTCCGCGAAACCCACCGAAAAGCTCTTCACGTCGCCGCCGAGCTCGGTCATCATCGCGGTCACGACGCTCGAGTCGATGCCGCCTGAAAGGAACACCCCCAGTGGAACGTCGCTGATGAGCTCCTTGCGCACAGACTCACGAAGCACGGTGCGCAGCTCTGCGCATTCCTCGTCGAGGTTGCGGTCGCGCTGTTTGCCATCGACATTGAGCTCCGCGGCCCAGTAGCGGCGAAGCCGCGGCCTCTGTTCGGCCAGCGACCAGGTGAGGGTGTGGCCTGGACGCAGCTTGTCGATACCGCGGACGATGCTGCGCGGCGATGGCACGAACTCGTGGGCGAGGTATTCGTCGAGCGCCACGGGGTCGACGCCTTTGCGCAGGGCCGGATCTCGGAGCAGCGCCTTGAGCTCCGACGCGAAGACGAGGCGGCCGGATTCGACAGCATAGTGCAGGGGTTTGATGCCGACCCGATCGCGGGCGAGAACAACGAGTGAGCGGCGCCGGTCGAGCAGAGCAAACGCGAACATGCCGTTCAAGCGCTCGACCATCTGCTCGCCCCACTCCTCATAACCGTGGACCAGCACCTCAGTGTCCGACTGCGTCGCAAAGGCGTGACCGGCGGCGATCAGCTGCCGGCGAAGCTCCAGGTGGTTGTAGATCTCGCCGTTCTGGACCACCCATACCGTCGAGTCTTCGTTGTGCATCGGCTGGTGTCCGCCCGCGAGGTCGATGATCGAGAGCCGGCGCATGCCGAGGGTGACGCCATCGAGGTGCACGCCCCCTTCGTCGTCAGGTCCTCTATGCACCATGGCCGCGCACATCCGACGGATGAGGTCACGACCATCCGCAGGATCCCCGCCCGCCACGCCGCAGATTCCGCACATTAGCGGTGGTGAGTCACCTGGCTCGGACGGCGGGTCTCCCGTTCGTCGCCGGTTGCCGGTGAGGGTTTTTCTCGATGACCTCGCGGACCACGTACGTCGGTTTCGACTGTGACTCGTGGTAGGTCCGGACCGAGAGCTCCGCCAGCAAGCCCATGAGGATGAACTGGACGCCGATGATGACAAGGACGACTGACAGCAGGAGAAGCGGGTTGTTATGGGCATAGGGGTAAGGCGGAAGCAGCTTCTGGACGAGCACGATCACCGCCAGCACCAACGCGAGCACCCACAGCCAGAAACCGGCAAATCCGAAGAAGTAGATGGGTTTGGTGGAGTAGCTCCCCAGAAGCTTGACCGTGATCAGGTCGAGCATGACTCGCGACGTGCGCGACAGCGAGTACTTCGACTTCCCGTACGTGCGGGGGCGGTGATTGACTGGAAGCTCGGTGATGCGCGCCCCGACCATAGCCGCGAAGACCGGGATGAACCGGTGCATCTCGCCATACAGCCGCACGTCCTGGATGACCTCGCGACGATAGGCCTTCAGCGTGCATCCGAAGTCGCTCAGTGAAACCCCGGTCACGCGACCGATGACCCAGTTCGCGACCTTCGAAGGGATGACGCGAGTGGCGTCGTCATGCCTGTCGCGGCGCCAGCCGCTCACGACGTCATAGCCCTCGTCGATCTTCTCGAGGAGGTGAGGGATGTCGTGCGGGTCATTCTGCAGGTCGCCGTCGAGGAAAACGAGGACCGCGCCGCGGCTGTAATCGATGCCCGCCTGCACGGCGGCTGTCTGGCCGAAGTTGCGGCGGAAGCTCACCACACGCACCCGCGCATCCCGTGATGCAAGCTGGCCCAAGCGCTCGGTGCTGCCGTCGCGACTGCCATCGTCGATGTACAGCACCTCGAAGGATGTGCCCAGGGCCTCGAGCACGCCCATCAGCTCGCGATGAAGTGGATCGACACTATCGACTTCGTTGTAGACGAGAACGATCACCGAGACGTGCGGGGTATCGGCGGCCGCCTGACGGGCCATCAGGCGGATTATCCCTTGATAAGCTCGGCTGGCGATGAGTGTGGATGCCCTTCAAATCGGAGGGGCGCAGCGAACGAAGTCGGCCGCGGAGGCGTGGTGGGTGTTCCCGGCCGTGCCGCTGCTGGCCGCCGCGGTCGCTTTCGCGTGGACGCTTCATGGCGACCTGCAGCGGCTCTACGGCATGACCAGCGAGGCCTGGGACCTCGCGTACGACCAGCAGGTGATCTGGAACATCTCCCAAGGCCAGGGGTTTTACTCGAGCTTCGCCCGTGCGAACTTCCTCGGCATCCACCTCGAGCCGATCTTCGTCGTGCTGGCCGCGGTCGAGAAACTCTGGCCGAGTCCCACGGTCCTCCTCATCTTTTCGTCCGCCGGGCTGGCGGCCACGGCTCCCGCCGCCTACCTCTTCTTCCGGGCCATTCTCCCGGCCGAGCGGGTCGAGTCCCCATGGCTGGCGGTCGCACTGTCGGCGCCGATCCCTTTCTGGGCCGCGCTCCAGGAAGCCGCACGCGACTTCTTCCATCCCGAGAACATGGCGCTCAGCTTCGCCCTGCTCGCCGCCTGGGCCGGGATCCGCGGCCGGCGCGTCGCGATGTGGTCCTTCTGCGTGTTGGATCTCAGCTGTAAGGAGGACCAGGTCTATACCGTCGCCATGATCGCCATCCTTATGTCGGCCTACGGTGCCCCGGCGGTCAAGAAGCACTGGCGCTTCGTGCTCTATCTGGCGGTCGCATGGTTGCTGATCGGCACCGGCATCGTGCAGCAGCATTTCCGCAACGCGGGCTACTCCGACTTCATCTATTACCTATGGCTGCTGGGCCTGGATCCAGCCACCCCGGTCTCGCCCCTGGCCATCGCGGAGCAGCTGGTGCGACCACAGGCGCTGTCCATGCTCGCGGCGATCATCGCGTCGATGTTCGCCCTGCCGCTGCTCGCGCCGCGATGGCTGCTGCTCGCGATCCCGCCCTATCTGGCCAACGTGCTCAGCGCGCACAACCCGCAGAACGACCTGCACCTGCACTACGTCTTGCTTCTTCTGTTTCCGCTCATGGTCGCGGGCGGGCTGGGCGGGAGGAGGCTGCTGCAGCTGCGCTCGATCAAGCCGGCGGTGGCGCTGGCGGCGATGCTGCCCGCGCTGATCCTTGGTCTGGGCATGGGACGCTTTCCCCCAGCACTCCTCAGCCATCAAAACCTCTATTCGAGGCCCAACAGCGTCTCCCAGCTGGCGACGGCGACCTCGATGATCCCGCGCGACGCACCGGTGAATGCGGACGCGGGGCTGGCAGCGTGGCTCGCCAACCGTCACACGATCAACGACTTCCCCGACAAGCTCGACGCCAGCTGTTATGTGGTGATCGACCTCGATCTGTATGTGGGCCGAACGACAAACAGGATCAAGCGCCAGCAGGCCGCCGATGCGCTCGCGACCAGCGGCCGGCGGGTGCTTTACGATGACGGCCGATTCCAGGTCTGGAGCCCGGCCGGAGATTGACACTCCCGTACCCTTAGGGATCACCATGGCCGTGGCGGGATCTGTCTGGCAGCGCCTCGATCAGCTCTTTCAGCAGCGGATCGTGATCTTCGACGGGTCGATGGGCGTCATGCTGCAACACAAAGGCCTCAGCGACGAGGAGTTTCGCGGCGAGCGTTTCCGCAACCATCCCAAGCCCCTGCGCAACAACTCAGACGTGCTTTGCCTGACGCAACCCAACCTCGTGACCCAGGTTCATCGCGAATATCTCGAGGCGGGCGCGGACATCATCACCACCAACACCTTTACCGCGACGCGCGTGTCGCAGGCGGACTACGGCCTGGAGGGGTTCGCCTACGAGATGAACCTGGAAGGGGCGCGGCTTGCGCGTAAGGCAGCGGACGCCTATGAGAACCGTTTCGTCGCCGGCTCGCTCGGCCCAACCAACGTCACCCTGTCGCTTTCGCCCAAGGTCGACGACCCGTCGTATCGCGACGTCACGTTCGACCAGCTCAAAGACGGATACGCGGAGGCGGCGCGCGCGCTGCAAGAAGGCGGCGTCGACTTCCTGCTCATCGAGACCGTCTTTGACACGCTCAACGGCAAGGCCGCGATCGCCGCCGTAAAAGAGGCGGCGCCCGACCTGCCGCTCTTCGTGTCGGTGACCATCGTCGACCGCAGCGGACGCAACCTGTCGGGTCAGACGGTCGAAGCGTTCTGGACCTCGGTCGAGCACGCCGATCCCTTCGCGGCCGGCATCAACTGCTCGCTGGGGGCGACGGAGATGCGCCCGTACATCGCCGCGCTTTCGCGCGTGGCCCCGGTCTACGTCCACTGCTACCCGAATGCCGGCCTGCCCAACGCGTTCGGCGGGTACGACGAGGAGCCGCCGACCACCAGCCGTCTGCTCAAGGAGTTTGCCGAAGCCGGTTATCTCAACGCCGCGGGCGGATGCTGTGGCACCGGGCCGGAGCACATCCGCCAGATCCGCAAGGCACTCGAGGGCATCCCGCCGCGCGAGGTTCCCGAGCGCGTCGCACGCACGCAGTTCAGCGGCCTCGAGCCGTTCGAGATCGGCCCCGACTCTGGCTTTGTGGTGGTCGGCGAGCGCACCAACGTGACCGGTTCGTTGCGTTTCCGGCGCCTGATTGAGAGCGGCGACTTCACCGGCGCGGTGCAGGTCGCGCTGGACCAGGTCCGCGGCGGCGCCAATCTGCTCGACGTCAACATGGACGCGGACCTGCTCGATTCCGAGGCGGCGATGGTCCGCTTCCTCAACCTGATCGCGACCGAGCCCGAGATCGCCCGGCTTCCGATCATGGTCGACAGCTCCAAGTGGTCGGTGCTCGAGGCCGGGCTGAAATGCGTCCAGGGCAAGGGCGTGTGCAACTCGATCAGCCTCAAGGGGGGCGAAGAGCCGTTCCTCGAACAGGCTCGGCTGGTGCGGGAATACGGAGCCGCCGCCGTGGTCATGGCGTTTGACGAGGTCGGTCAGGCGGACACCTTCGAGCGCAAGGTCGAGATCTGCAGCCGCGCTTACAAGCTCCTCACCGAGAAGGCCGGCTTCGAGCCCGAGGACATCATCTTCGACCCCAACATCCTTCCTATCGCGACCGGGATCGAGGAGCACGCCTCGTACGCGAAGAATTTCATCGACGCGACGCGTGAGATCAAAAAGCGCTTTCCACGCGTGCGCGTCTCGGGCGGCGTCTCCAACCTCTCCTTCTCATTCCGCGGCAACGACCGCGTGCGCGAGGCGATCCATTCGGCGTTCCTCTACCACGCGATCAAGGCCGGGCTGGACATGGGCATCGTCAACGCCGGCCAGCTGGTTGTCTACGAGGACATTCCGAAGGACCTGCTCGAGCTGGTCGAAGACATCATCTTCGATCGCCGGCCGGACGCCACCGAGAGGCTGGTCGAGTTCGCGAAGTCCGTCACCGGCGCAGGCGCCAAGCGCGAGAAGGACCTGGCGTGGCGCGAGGGAACCATCGAAGAGCGGCTCGCTTACGCCGTGCTGCACGGAGAGGTTGAGTTCATCGAAGCCGACGCCGAGGAGGCGCGGCTGAAGCTGGGCAAGCCTCTGCTCGTCATCGAAGGTCCGCTGATGGACGGCATGAAGGTGGTCGGCGACCTCTTCGGCGCGGGCAAGATGTTCCTGCCCCAGGTGGTCAAGAGCGCGCGGGCGATGAAGCGCGCGGTCGCCTACCTCGAGCCTTTCATGCAAGCGGAGAAGGAGGCCTCGGGGAGCCAGCGCGTGCGCGGCAAGCTGGTGCTCGCGACCGTCAAGGGCGACGTGCACGATATCGGCAAGAACATCGTCGGCGTCGTGCTCGCGTGCAACAACTACGAGGTCCACGATCTCGGCGTGATGGTGCCGGTGGACAAGATCCTCGACACCGCAATCGAGCTGGGCGCCGACGTCGTCGGCCTGTCGGGACTCATCACGCCGTCGCTGGACGAGATGGTCGTGGTCGCCAAGGAGATGACGCGGCGACAGTTCACGATCCCCCTGCTGATCGGCGGCGCCACCACCTCGAAGCAGCACACCGCGGTCCGCATCGCGCCCGCCTACGACGGCTCGACGGTCCACGTGCTGGACGCCTCGCGCGTGATCGGCGTGGTTTCAGACCTCCTTGACGAGGACCGCCGTCACGTTTTCGACCGCGACAACCAGGCGCTCCAGGAGAGGCTCCGAACTCAGCACTCCACCTCACGGCGCCCCCTGCTCACGCTCACGGATGCGCGCACGAAGCGGCTGAAGCTTGCTTTCGACGACCTGCCCGCGCCTCCCTTCGTGGGCACCCAGGTCATCGAACCCAGGATCTCGGAGCTGCGCGAGTACATCGACTGGACCTTCTTCTTCCACGCCTGGGAGCTGAAGGGAAAGTTCCCCGCCATCCTGGAGAGCCCGTCGCACGGCGCGGTCGCGCGCGAGCTGTTTGGGCACGCCGAGGAGATGCTCGACGAGATCGAGGCCAACGACTGGCTGAGGGCCAAAGGCGTCTACGGTTTCTGGCCCGCGACCACCGAGGGCGACGACATCGTCCTCGAGAACGGCGCGCGCTTTCCGATGCTGCGCCAGCAGGTCGACCACGGCGACGACAAGCCATATCTCTCGCTTGCCGACTTTGTCGGTCCGACCAAGGACCATATCGGCGCGTTCGCGGTTACGGCCGGCCTTGGCGTGGACGAGCTCGCGGCGCGATTCCAGGCCGAGCACGACGACTACCGCGCGATCATGGTCAAAGCGCTGGCGGATCGTCTGGCAGAGGCGTTCGCTGAGTACCTGCACGAGGTCGCACGCCGAGGTTGGTACGAGAACGAACCGAAGCACACGCGGGAGGAGCTGATCGGTGAGAAGTACCGGGGCATCCGGCCGGCGTTCGGCTACCCGGCGTGCCCGGACCACTCGGAGAAGCAGACGCTGTTCGACCTTCTGGACGCGCGTTCCATCGGCATGGAGCTGACCGAGAGCGGGGCCATGACGCCCACGGCCGCCGTCTCCGGCCTGTACTTCGCCCACCCGCAGTCGCGTTACTTCATGGTCGGGAAGATCGGCCGCGACCAGGTCGAGGACTATGCGCAGCGCAAGGGCATGACGACCGCCGAGGCCGAACGCTGGCTGCGCCCGAACCTCGCCTACGACGAGCAGTAATCACCGCCGATCCGACTGCCTGATCTACAGGAAACGGGTGCCGCGCGCGACGCGCTTCGGAGGCTGGTGCGCCTGGATGAACGCCGTCGGGTCGACGAACCGGTAGGGGAACGCCGGGAAACCTGAACACGCGCTCGGCGGCAGCGCGCCGTTCCACGCGTGCGACTCGAAATCGCCGTTGAAGACCGCGAAGTGCAGGTGAGTTCGGCTGCCCATGTCGGCGACGTCAGCGAATGCCTGGCCTCGCTTCACCTCGGAACCCGCGGTGAAACCCGGCCGCAGCCAGACATGCCAGTACTGCGTCATGACCACGCCCTTCGTCATCTGATGGCGGATCAGCACCCCGCCGCGAAACGTGGGGTCGATCTGGTAACCCGCGATCACGCCGTCGCCCGCGGCCACTACCGGCTGAATCCCCGTTGCGATGTCGGCGCCGGTGTGCAGCCATACCGCACCCGAAGCGCACGCTCGCAGCGCCTGGCCGTTGCAGTACCGCCACTGGCTGCCGAAGCCCAGGCAGTGCGGTGACCACGTTGGCAGCGGGTACTGAAAGACGTCGGCCGGATCGGCGGCGGCTTCGGGCACCGGTACGACCGGCGCGGTCGGCTCCTCCAAGGGCTCGGTAGGAACCACCACGAGCGAGGTGAAGCCGAGCAGCATCACCGCCACCGACCGCGGGTCCATCCGCCTGAGCCTACTCGCCGCCACCGGACGGGTGGCCCTGACGAAACCCCGCTCAGCCGATGTCGACGATCACGTTCTTGACCTCGGTGTAGAGGTCCAGCGCGTAGGGCCCGAGCTCGCGACCCCATCCGCTCTGCTTGTAGCCGCCCCAGGGCGTGACCGGGTCGACGATGTGGTAACAGTTGACGTAGACCGTGCCCGCCTTCAGCGCGTGCGCCACGCGGTGGGCGCGAGCGACGTTGTTCGTCCACACACCCGCGACCAGTCCGTAGATCGTGCTGTTGGCCTTCGCGACCAGGTCTTCTTCGTCGCTGAACGGGATCGCCGCCACGACCGGTCCGAAGATCTCCTCCCGCGCGATGCGCATGCTGCCGTCGACGTCGGCGAACACTGTCGGCTTGACGAAGTATCCGGAGCCGAGGCCCTCCGGGCGGCCACCTCCCGCCAAGAGGCGCGCGCCTTCGTTGCTCCCGGTCTGGATGTAGCCCAGCACCCGCTCCATCTGTGTCTTCGAAACGAGCGGCCCCATCTGCGTCACCGGGTCGATGCCAGGACCGATGCGTGTCTCCTCCACTGTCTTGAGCAATTCGTCGAGCGCCTGGTCGTAGATCTTCTCCTGAACGAAAAGGCGCGAGCCGGCCGAGCACACCTGACCCTGGTTGAAAAAGATGCCGAAGAACGCGCCGGACACCGCCCTGCTCAGATCGGCGTCGGCGAACACGATGTTGGGCGACTTACCACCCAGCTCCAGGCTCACGCGTTTCAGGTTGCTGTCGGCTGATGCCCGGGCGATCAGCTTGCCCACCTCGGTCGAGCCGGTGAAGGCGATCTTGTCGACGTCGGGGTGCGCCGCGAGCCTTGCTCCGGCGTCCTCCCCGCGCCCCGGGAGAACGTTAAGCACGCCGTCGGGAAGCTCCGCCTCCTGCAGCAGCTCCGCGAGCAGGAGCGCGCTGAGCGGCGTCTCCTCCGACGGCTTGAGGACCACGCTGTTACCGCACGCAAGCGCCGGAGCGATCTTCCATGCCGCCATCAAGAGCGGAAAGTTCCACGGGATGATCTGCCCGACGACTCCGACCGGCTCGCGCAGCGTGTAGCTCAAGTACTTGCCGGGCAGAGAGACCTGCTGCGTCGCGCCGTCGAGCTTGGTCACCCATCCGGCGTAGTAGCGAAACGTCGCCGCGGCTAGCGGAGCGTGGAAGAGCAGCGCGTCGTTGATCGGCATGCCGTTGTCGAGCGTCTCGAGCTGGGCGAACTCCGTCGCCCGCTCCTCGATCATGTCGCCGACCTGCCACAGCACCTTCGCGCGCTCCGCTGGCGGCAGGTCGCGCCACGTGCCCCGGTCGAACGAACGGCGCGCCGCGGCCACGGCGCGGTCCACGTCTTCAGCGCCTGCCTCTGCCACCCGGGTCAACACCTGCCCCGTGGCGGGATCCAACGTCTCGAATGTCTTGCCGCTGGCGGACTCGACCCACCGGCCGCCGATAAAGAGCTTCTTCGGCTGCGCCCTCAGGAACGCCGCCACCTCAAGGTCTTCGGCGACCGCCATGGCAGCATCGTACTCGTCAGTTAGGCTGTGGACGTGCTGATGGAAGTCACTTGCAGGTGCGGCTGGACGACGCGCGGATCGAAGTCCGAGGTCATCGCCAACATCCAGGCCCACGGCCGCTCCGAGCATCAACAGGAGATCACCCCGGCCGAGGTCCGCGCCATCTGGCGCACTGTCGAAAATGGCGCCAGGAGCGGACGGTCAGATGGCGCGGCGAATTAACCAGGCGCGCCGCACCGCGAGGATGGCCGAATTGGCCGAGCAGATTGGCGGGCCGATCTCCTCGCTGCCATGGTCCGCGACCTTCGTCGCGCAGACGCTCGAAGTGCTTCCGGTCGGGTTCCGTGACGGATCTCTCTTCTGGATGAAACCGCTCCATGCGGAGTCGCTGCGGGTGGGCCTGCCGGCCTCGGCGAAACCCGCTGACGTGGTGCTCGACGTGTTGAGGGGGTACCCGCTCACGCCGATCGTGGTCCATTCGACGTCGTGGCGCCACAAGGAGGGCCGGATCATCCTCACGTACGTCGCCGTAGTCAGCCCGCCGTCGAGCCTGCCGCCCGATTCGCTGGTTGCCATGCCGGTGCGGCGGGCCGAGCTCGCTCGCGGCGAGGCGATGTCGGCGCCGAAGTCGATCGGTGTCGAGGCGGTGCTCGAGCATGCGCTCCGCCACCTCTCGTGGCTGATACGAGACGACCCCGCGGTGATGACGGCTCTCGCCGGATGGCAGGAAGTCCTGGCCGGATTTGAGCCAGAACCGTTTCGCGCACTGGCCTGACCGAGCTATCTGAGCGGGCGCGGCGGTGGGGCATTTTGCCCGCCTATCACGGTTGGCAGGGCGACCTTGTCCAGACAACTCCGGAGGTCGAGCAGGCGATCCTCGAAGCGATGGGCGCGGCACGCAACCGTCCGCCTCGACGACGCCGCCCCAAGCTCCCAGCTGATCCTTGCTGGCCCCCGCCGAGGCGGGCATGGGGCTGGGCCGTCCAGCTCTACGCGCTGCGGTCGCGCGAAAGTTGGGGCGTCGGCGACCTCGCCGACCTCCGCCGGTTCGCGCGGTGGTCCCGCAAGGCCGGCGCGTCGATCATCCTGCTTAATCCGCTGGGCGCGCAGACGCCGACCCTGCCCTATGAGCCGTCGCCGTACTACACGTCGACCCGTCGCTTTCGCAACGCCATCTACCTGCGGCCCGAGGAGATCGAGGGCGCTGAAAGGATCGACTTGTCCTTTGAGCACGAAGCGGCGCAACGCCTCAATGAGCAGCGGATCATCGATTACGACCGCGTCTTCGGGCTCAAGTCAGAGGTACTCGGGCGGATCTTTCGCGTGGCGCCAGAACCTGAAGGGCTCGCCGCATACGTGCGCCTCCAGGGAACCGCGCTGCGAGACTTCGCGACCTTCAACGCCGTCTGCGAGGTTCACGGCCGAGCCTGGAGGGATTGGCCGCGAGACGTCGGCCATCTGGACACCGATCGCCTCGCGTACCACCAGTGGCTGCAGTTTCACGTCGACCAGCAGCTCGCTCGCGCCTCGCGCGAGATCGGGCTGATCAACGACGTGCCGGTCGGTTTCGCGTCGGATGGTTTCGACGCCTGGCGCTGGAGGGACTACCTGGCTCCGGGCATACGCGTCGGTGCCCCGCCAGACGAGTTCTTCCGCGACGGCCAGGACTGGGGCATCCCCGCTTTCAATCCGTGGAAGCTGGGCGATGCGCACTGGGCGCCATTCATCGACGCCATCCGCAGCGCGTCGCGTCACGCCGCCGGTGTGCGGCTCGACCACGTGATGGGTCTCTTTCGCCTGTACTGGATCCCTGAAGGATTGACTGCCGCCCAGGGCGCTTACGTGAAGTACCCCGCCGCAAACCTGCTCTCGCTGCTCGCCAACGAGAGCAGGAGGGAGCGGGCCTTTGTCATCGGCGAGGACCTGGGCCTGGTCGAGCCGGCTGTACGCAGGCACCTGCGCAGGAAAGGCTCGCTTTCCTACCGCCTGGTGTGGTTCGAGGGTTCCGAGCCGGAACAGTGGCCCCGCAACGCGGTGGCGGCCGTCGGCACCCACGACCTGCCGACTGTGGCGGGAATCTGGACGCGAAGCGAGCCGGAGCACCGGCTCCATCACCTCCGCGACAAGCTGGTGGCCATGACCCAGCTGCCCGAGGAGACATCGCCGGTCGACGTGGCCGTCGCCGTCTACCAGCGCCTGGCGCGCGGGCGCACCCGGATGGTGCTGGTCTCGATGGAAGACGCGCTCGGCGTGCACGAGCGCCCGAATGTGCCCGGCACGACCAACCAGTTCCCGAACTGGCGCCTCGCATTGCCCTACGGCCTCGAGGAGATCGAGCATTTAGATGGCGTGCAGCGCATCGCGGCAGCGATGAAGTCGGCTGGGCGATGAGCGTTTTCGACTGCTTGTATCTTTGCCTCAGTGGTCCAGCGGTCGCGGCTTGACAGAACCGACCTCGACTTTTACCCGCTGAGCAATCTGCCCAAGGCCGGAGCCGGAGATCCGTCGGACCTGCCGATGACCGTGAAGATCCTGCTCGAAGGACTCGTCCGGATGGCAGAAGAAGGCGTCACCGAAGAGTCGAACGTCGGGGTGCTGGCTCGCTGGCCGGCGGCGCCACCCGCCGACTCTGAGCTGCCTTTCCTGCCGGCCCGTGTGCTCATGCAGGACTTCACGGGCGTGCCTGCCGTCGTTGACCTCGCCGCGATGCGCTCAGCGATGCAGCGCGCGGGCAAGGACGCCGGCAGGGTCGATCCCCTCGTGCCGGTGGACCTGATCATCGACCACTCCGTGCAGGTCGACTCATTCGGGTTTCGGGATTCGTACACGCGCAACATCCAGAAGGAGATCGAGCGCAACCGCGAGCGCTACTCGCTCTTGCGTTGGGCGCAGCAGGCGTTCCATAACTTCTCGCTCGTACCTCCGGGCATGGGCATCTGCCACCAGGTCAACCTCGAGTACCTCGCAAAGGTCGTCCAGGTGCGCGATCTCGGCGGCAAGAAGGTCGCGATCCCCGACACCCTGATGGGGACCGACTCCCACACGACGATGGTCAACGGTCTCGGCGTCCTGGGTTGGGGCACCGGCGGGATCGAGGCGGAGGCCGCGATTCTCGGCCAGCCGGCGTACCTCGCGTCTCCTGTCGTCGTAGGCGTGCGATTCACCGGCGCCCTGCCGGCCGGGTCGACCGCCACCGACCTCGTGCTGACGCTCACTGAGATGCTGCGCAAGCACGGCGTCGTCGACAAGTTCGTCGAGTTCTGCGGCGACGGCCTGTCCAGCCTGTCGGTGCCCGACCGGGCGACTCTCAGCAACATGTGCCCTGAGTACGGCGCGACTTCGGCGCTGTTCCCGGTCGACCACCAGACGCTGCGCTACCTCGAGGTGACCGGCCGGGACCGCGAGCAGATCGACCTCGTCGAGCGCTACACGAAGGAGCAGGGCCTGTTCAGGGTGGACGGCGCACCGACGCCGAAGTTCACAGAGCTTCTCGAGCTCGACCTCGGCAAGGTGGAGTCCAGCGTGGCCGGTCCCAAGCGTCCGCAGGACCGCGTCGCGCTACCCGAGGTCTGGAAGAGCTTCACGACGGCGTTCACCAAGTCACCCAAACCAGAGCCGGAGGCGATCTCGCGCCTGACCGAAGAAGGCGGTCCGATCAACGGCCGGGCGGCGGTCGCGGTCGCGGCCAAGCCCGAGGCAAGAGTCGAGAACGGGTCGGTGGTGATCGCGGCGATCACCAGCTGCACCAACACCTCCAACCCGTCGGTCATGGTCGCGGCAGGGTTGCTGGCGAAGAAAGCCGTCGAGCGCGGCCTGACCGTGCACCCCTATGTGAAGACGAGCCTGGCGCCGGGCTCGCGCGTCGTCACCGACTATCTCGAGACCGCAGACCTGCTCGAGCCCCTGGAGAAGCTTGGATTCTTCCTGGTCGGTTACGGGTGCACGACGTGCATTGGCAACTCGGGTCCGCTGTCGAGCCCCGAAATCGAAGCCGCCGTGACCAAAGAGGACCTCAGCGTGGTCGCGGTGCTCTCCGGAAACCGCAACTTCGAGGCCCGCATCCATCCGCTCGTCAAGGCGAGCTACCTTGCCTCACCGCCCCTGGTCGTCGCGTTCGCGCTGGCCGGCACCGTGCACAAGAACCTGGCGAAAGAACCGGTTGGGCAAGCAGCGGACGGGAAGCCCGTGATGCTGTCTGAGCTGTGGCCCACCCAGGAAGAGGTCAACGCCGTCGTCCAGCAATGCGTCAAACAGGAGATGTTCAAGCGCGAGTATTCGCGCATCTTCGAAGGCGATGAGCACTGGAAGTCGATGGAGGCCCCCACCGGACCGATCTTCGCATGGGATCCCAGCTCGACATACGTGAAAGAGCCGCCCTACTTCGAAGGATTCACACCACAGCCGAAAACGCTCACGGACATCGACGGCGCACGGGTGCTCGCGATGGTCGGCGACTCTGTGACGACCGACCATATCTCACCTGCCGGCGCCATCCCGGTCGACGGCCCCGCCGGCCGTTATTTGATCGAGAAGGGGGTCGATCGCTTCGACTTCAACAGCTTCGGCGCGCGGCGTGGCAACCACGAGGTGATGGAGCGAGGCACGTTCGGCAACATCAGGCTGCGCAACGCGCTCGCCTCACGCGAGGGTTACTGGACGCGTCATCTTCCGAGCGGTGATGAGGTCACGATCTTCGACGCCGCCCAGCGCTACAAGCAAGAAGGGGTGCCGCTGATCGTGCTTGCCGGCAAGGAGTACGGCACCGGGTCGTCCCGCGACTGGGCGGCCAAAGGCCCGCTTCTTCTGGGCGTGCGGGCGGTGATAGCGGAGAGCTTCGAGCGCATCCACCGCTCCAACCTCGTGGGCATGGGCATCCTGCCCCTCCAGTACGCCCCGGGCGAGAACGCGCAGACGCTCGGCCTTTCCGGTCACGAGCGATTCACGATCCAGGGTCTCGAGACGATCAAACCCGGCCAGCGCGTCGAGGTCGAGGTCACATCAGACGAGGGCAAGGTCACCCGCTTTGCGGCAGGTGCCCGCGTCGACAACGAGACCGAGGTCGCCTACCTCCACCATGGAGGAATCCTGCCCCTGCTCCTCCGCGAGCTGATCGCGACGGAGTAAAAAGGAAGGCCCCTCCGGCGCCACCTCCCCATAAATGGGGAGGAAGCTAAGCGGCGGTTTCGGCCGTCTCGCCCGTCCGGATCGGCGTCCTGCGCTCATGGCCGCATTCCGGACACTCGAACAGACCGACCACGATGTCAGGCCGGTTGGAGTCGGAGTGCATGGTGCGCAGCTGCATGGGCACGCTTGCCTCGTGCCGGTCGCAAGCCGGGGCCTCTTCGTAGGTCATGCCAATGACGGTAGCGTCAAAGCTGAACGCCTCCTAGTGCCCCTCCCACAACCCTGACGCCATCTTGCTTGTCCCCGATGCACACCCTAAGCTTGCCTTGATGGCCGCCAAAAGGGTCGAGGCGGAGACCGAGGCGCCGCGGCCGACGGTGCGCGAGGCAATGCGATCCGTGCTTGCTTCGGCCAAGCTCGTGGCCGGGGCCGACGGTCTCGACCGCCAGGTCGAATGGGTGCGTTTGATGGAGACGCCCGAGGTCCAGCCGCGCGCCGGCGACCTCATGTTCACGAGCGGCTTCCCGATCAAAGACGACCTCGATGCCCAGATCCGGCTGGTCGGCCGGATCGCCGAAGGCGGCGGGGCCGGCCTAGTCGTCCGCCCTCTGCCCTACCTGCGGCGGCTGCCGCCCGAGATGGTCACCGAGGCCGACCGCCTGAAGGTGCCCCTCTTCACGATCTCGTCCGACGTCCAGTTCGTCGACCTGATGTCGCCGCTGCTCGAACGCATCATCAACGCCGAGCACTGGCGGCTGAAGCGCTCGATCGAGATCCACCGCCGGTTCACCGAGCTCGTCCTCGACGGCAAGGGCGTGAACGAGATCTGCCGGACCCTGGCCGACCTGCTCGAGAGCGCTGTCGTCGTCGAGGACGCCAGCTTCCATCTGCTCGCACACGCCGGCGGCAGCGCGGACGCCCACCGCAAGGAGACGATCCTCCGTCAGGGCACTCCGCATCGCGTCCTCTACGACCCGCAGATCCAGCGCACTCTCCGCGAGGTCGAGGCCAAGCGCGGACCGGTCAAGGTGCCGGCGTTTCCACACCTCGGCATGTCGCGCGAACGCCTGATCGCGCCGATCCTGGCCGCCAACCAGGTGCTCGGCTACATCTCGATCCTCGACCATCCGCCCCACAACGAAGAGCTCGCCTTCATGGCCATCGAGCAGGCGGCCCTCGTGCTCGCGCTTTCGATCGCCAAGGAGCGTGAGCTGTCGGAGGTCGAGGGACGCGTCCGCGGTGAGTTCCTCGAAGACCTGCTCCACGGCACGTACGGCGACGAGGCGGCGGCCCAGCGCCGCGCCCGCCACGTCGGCTATCCGCTTCACGGCAGCCACATCGTTCTGCTCGTCGACATCGATGACTTCCGCGGTTTCAACCGCGCACGGCAGATCTCCGAGGACGCCATCCAGGCGCTGAAGCGCGAATTCCTACGCCGGGTCACCGGGGTGGTGCGCGCGAGCTACCAGCGGGCCCTGGTCCAGGGCCGATCCGACCAGGTGGTGGCCCTGCTGCCCCTCGGCACCGAGATCGGCGACCACCAGGCGCGCAGTCATGCCCTCGGCCTGCAGGTCCAGCAGGCGATCGGCGAATGGAAGCCTGGCTTCACGATCTCGGTGGGGTTCAGCGCCCCGATCGAGGCGCCGAGCGGTGTCGAGGGCGCTTTGCGCGAGGTCACCTCGGTGATGGAGTCGCTCGCGCGGTTCAAGCGATGGGGACAGGTCGTGGCCGTGCCCGAGCTCGGGCTGACCGGGCTTTTGGCCGCGGTGAGCGATGAGCGCCTTGTCGACTACAGCCGTCGCCATCTCGGGCCGCTGATCGAGCACGACAGCGCTCGTAAGGGCGCCCTGGTCGCGACCCTGCGCGCCTACCTCGAGACAGGCGAGCAGCAGCACGCCGCGCAGCGGCTGCGCGTCCATCCCAACACGCTCCGCTACCGCCTCGACCGCATCCGCGAGATCACGGGGCTGAACCTGGAAGATCCCGAGACGCGCCTGAACCTGTCGGTTGCGCTGCGGGTCCAGACGCTGCTCGGCATGTAGGAACCGCATAACCAAAACCCGATTCTTTTGGTAGCGGCGCACTAGCCCCGTTGGCCGACGGACGCTAGCCTTCCGTGCAGTGCCCCCCGCTCTTTCTCGATCGCGCCTAGCGTGGCCGGGGGACCTCCCGGCAGCCCGCGCTGCCTGCGGCATGGGCTTCGTCGCCACGCCGGACAGCGGTCATGAGGCGGTCGCACTCGGCGTCCTTGCCCTCGCCCGCCTGGCACACCGTGGCGGTCTCGACGCGGACGGCAAGAGTGGAGACGGGGCCGGCTTGCTGATCCAGGTGCCGGGGCGCATCGTCGGCGGCGCCTACGGCGTCGTGGCGCTCTTCGACTGGGACGAGCGCTCGCGCAACGTGGTCGAAGAGGCCGTTGCTGAGCATGGCATGCGCCTGGTCGGGTGGCGCCAGGTGCCTGTCGACCCGGACTCGCTCGGACAGCGGGCCCGAGAGACGATGCCCGCGATCTGGCATGGCCTGATCGAGGATCCCGGACTCGACCCGGTCGAGTGGGAACACAGGCTCTATCGCGCGCGGCGTCGCGCTGAACGGACCGCCGAGGGCGAGGGCGTGCGTATGTACATCGCGTCCTGCTCCAGCCAGACCGTCGTCTACAAGGGGTTGATGGCGGGCACGCGGCTAGCCGACTTCTACCTCGACCTGAGGGACGAGGCGTGCGAGAGCAAGCTCGCGGTCTTCCACCAGCGCTACTCGACCAACACGATGCCGGACTGGCGTCTCGCGCAGCCGTTCCGGATGCTCGCGCACAACGGCGAGATCAACACCATCACCGGCAACCGTGCGTGGATGCGAGCGCGCGAGGCAGAGCTCGAGCCCAATCTCCGCGGCGCCATCTGGCCCGAGGGATCCGACTCCGCCTCACTCGACAACGCGCTCGAGCTGCTCGTGCAGCGCGGGTGGGAGGTCAGCGAAGCGCTGATGAGCCTCGTGCCCGACGCGTGGGAGGGTCGAGGCGACCTGGCCGCCGCGGTGCGCGATTTCTATCGCTACCAGTCGATCCGGTTCGAGCCCTGGGACGGCCCGGCCGCGCTCGCCTTCAGCGACGGCACCATCGTCGGCGCGGCGCTCGACCGCAACGGGCTGCGGCCGCTCCGATGGCAGCGCACCAAAGACGGTCTCGTGGCCGCGGCGTCGGAGGCGGGCGTGGTGACGATGGCGCCCGCGGATGTCGTCGAGCGGGGCAGGCTCGGTCCAGGACAGATGCTGCTCGTCGACACCCGCGATGGATCGCTGCTCCGCGACGCGGACGCCAAGGAACGTGCCGCGGCACGCCACGACTACGCGCTCCTGGCTGATCGTGTGCTGATACCCGTCGAGCGGCATCACGTCGACCTCGAGCCGCTGGACGATCTCGCGGCGCAGCACGCCCTCCATGGCTGGGGCTTCGAGGACGTCAAGTTCGTGGTCGACGCCATGGCAGAGTCGGGAGCGGAGCCTGTGTACTCGATGGGGGACGACATCCCGATCGCCGCGCTGGGACGCACGCCGCGGCGCGTCTACGGCTACCTGCGGCAGCGGTTCGCGCAGGTGACCAACCCCGCGATCGACCCGCTGCGTGAGAAGGCGGTGATGTCGCTGCGCGTTTTGCTCGGCGCCCGTCTCCTCACGCTCGAGCCGGAAGGCGGCGCCGACCGCGCGCTGCTGCGACGGCACCACCCGGCCGTGCCCACTGAAGACGGCGGACCCGCGCAGGGCGGACCGCAAAACAAGCTGCTCGAGCTCGACTCCCCGGTGCTTGGCGCCGCCGAGCTGGCCAGGGTCCTCGAGGACGCGGTGGTGCTCGACGCCACCTACGCGCCTGACGAATCGCTGCGCGACGCTTTGCAGCGCCTTCGTCGGGAAGCGGCGGCGGCGCGGGGCGTGATCGCCCTGAGCGACCGGCGCTCGGCGCAGCACCGGCTGCCAGTGCCGATGGCGCTCGCGGTCGGGGCCGTGCATTCGCACCTGCTGGAGACGGGCAGGCGCATGGCCACCGACATCGTCGCGATCGCGGGTGACGCGGTGGATGTGCACGACGTCGCGTGCCTGATCACGATCGGCGCGACCGCGGTGCATCCATATCTCGCTTTTGCAACCGTGGCCCAGCCCCATCCCCCGGCTTCGCCGGGTACTTCCCCGCAAAGCGGGGAAGACAGCATCGCCAAGTATCGCAAGGCGCTCGAAGCAGGGCTGCTCAAAGTGATGGCGAAGATGGGCATCTCATGCGTGACCAGCTATCGGGGCGCCGAGGTGATCGAGGCGCTCGGCCTGGGCGCCGAGGTGATGGAGCTCTGCTTCCCGGCCGTACCGTCCCGGATCGGAGGCGTCGACCTTGCCGACATCGAGCGTCTGGCCCGAACGCGACCCGCTGCGGTCCCGGACCACGGCCGCGTGCGCTTTCGCAAGGCAGGCGAGCACCACGCTTACAACCCGCACGCAGTGCGCGCCGCGCAGAAGGCGGCGCAGACCGGAGACGCGGAGGCGTACCGGGAGTGGCGGCGGCTGTCGAGCATGGGCGAGCCGCAGTCGTTGCGCGAGCTGATGCGGGTCAAGGAATGTAGCCGGCCGGTTCCGCTCGAGGACGTGGAACCGGCGGCCGATATCGTCAAGCGTTTTGTTTCCACCGCGATGTCACTGGGCGCGCTGTCGCCTGAGGCGCACGAGGCGCTCGCGATCGCAATGAACCAGGTCGGGGCGCGCTCCAACTCAGGCGAAGGAGGCGAGGATCCCGACACCTACGACGACGACGAAGGAGTGCGACGCGACAATCGCGTCAAGCAGGTGGCGTCGGCGCGATTCGGGGTCACACCTAGTTACCTGAAGCGCGCGGACGAGCTCGAGATCAAGATCGCGCAGGGCTCGAAGCCGGGCGAAGGTGGGCAACTGCCGGGCCTCAAGGTCACAAGCCTCATCGCGCGCCTGCGCCACGCCCAACCAGGCATGCAGCTCATCTCACCCCCGCCCCACCACGACATCTATTCGATCGAAGACCTGGCCCAGCTCATCCACGACCTGAAGACGGTCAACCCGCGCGCCCGCATCGGGGTGAAGCTCGTCTCCGAGGCCGGTGTCGGCACGATCGCGGCCGGCGTGGCCAAAGCGCGCGCCGACTACATCCTGATCTCGGGCCACGACGGAGGCACCGGTGCCTCGCCCCTTTCTTCGATCAAGAACGCCGGCGCGCCATGGGAGCTGGGTCTCGCCGAGGCGCAGCAGGTGCTCGTGTCGAACCGGTTGCGCGAGCGCGTTAGCCTGCGCACCGATGGCGGTCTGCGCAGCGGGCGCGACATCGTGATCGCCGCGCTGCTCGGCGCAGAGGAATTCGGATTCGGAACGGGCGTGCTCGTCGCGCTCGGCTGCGATATGGCCAGGCAGTGCCACCTCAACACCTGCCCGACCGGCATCGCCACCCAGCGCGAGGATCTCCGCGCCAAGTTCGAGGGGCGGCCCGAGCATGTCATCAATTACATCTTCCTGATCGCCGAGGAGGTGCGCGATCACCTGGCTCGGTTGGGCGCGCGGTCGGTCGAGGAGGTCGTCGGGCGGGTCGAGCTGCTCGAGCAGGATGCCGGCACCGCGCTCGACCTCTCGTACGTCCTGGCGGGCACCGATGCGACTCTTCCTCGACGGCGCGCATGGAAGCGAAATGGCGATGCGCCCGACACCGCGCCGCCAAGCGGGGACATCGACAACTCGCGGCGCACCGTCGGGGCCCACCTTGCGCGCGGCGAGCGGCGCAGCTACAGAGGCAGCGCGGGCCAGAGTTTCGGCGCCTTCCTCGACGACGACGTCGAGCTCACGCTGGAAGGCCAGGCCCAGGATTATGTCGGCAAGGGCATGGGCGGCGGCGTCATTGCGATCCGACCGTTCTCCAACGACGGTGCGGCCGATCCCGTGCTTGCCGGCAACACGATCGGCTACGGCGCGACCGGCGGCAAGCTGTTCATCGCTGGTCGTGTGGGCGAGCGCTTCTGCGTGCGCAACTCGGGTGCGATCGCGGTGGTCGAGGGCGCGGGCGATCACTTCTGCGAGTACATGACCGGTGGGGTCGCCGTCGCTCTCGGGCCGGTCGGCTGGAATGCGGGCGCCGGAATGACCGGCGGCGTCGCTTACGTCGTCGAAATTCGACAGCTGAACGCGGACAGCGTCGCGGCTCGCGAGGTGCCCGTCGAGGATGCCGATGAGCTCAAAGCGCTGGTCGAGGAGCATCACCGCCGCACCGGCAGCGTTCGGGCTGCCGGCATGCTTGCCAATTGGGAGTCGGCGCTCAAGCAATTCCGACAGATCGTGCCGGTGGCAGCCACCGCGCCGGCAGCCGCCGCAACGCCAGACGAGGCCGCTGAACAGGCTCCCAAAACGGCCGCGTAGCCTAAGCTGGATCTCATGCGACGTCCGTTCGTTCTCGCCTTCTGCGCGGCTTTTTTCCTGGTCGCCGCATGCGGCTCGATCGGCGGGCCACAGGCCCACACCATCTCGCTTGCATACAAGACCGGCGAGAGCTACAAGTACACGCTGCACGCCGTCCTCAGCTACACCATCGGAGCCGAGGGCTTTTCGATCCCGTTCAACCTCGACCTGACCGGCAAAGAGACGATCGCCGTGAAGTCGGTTGACTCGAGCGGCACCGCGGACCTGACCGTCGACCTGACCGATCTGACGGTCAAGACGACGACCAACGGCACCACCAACACGACGACGACCACGGCGACGACCGTCGAGATGAAGGTCGGCTCGGACGGGCGGATTGTGAGCGTGAACGGGGGCAGCTTCAGCAACGGCTCCCTGCCCGGGCTGTCCGGCACGGAAGGCGGGTTGGTCAGCGCCATCCTCCCCGACAAAGCGGTCAAGCCCGGGGACACCTGGACCAAGGACTACGACCAGGCCAACCCCACAGGGACGGGCTCGGTCCACGTCACCAGCAAGAACAAGTACGTTCGCGACGAGCAGGTCAAGAGCGTCAACACCGCGGTCGTACAGTCCAACCTCGCAAGCAACATCGACCTGACGCTCGACATGTCGGCGCTGGGGGGGCAGGGCGGCACGTCGCTCTTTCCTTCGACCGGCGCGCTCAAGAGCCTGTCCATGAAGGGCACGACCACCTCGGACGTCACATCGTGGATCGATTCCAGCGCCCACCGCCTGGTCAAGACCCACTCCACCGGAACCGTCGACGCGACCATGACCCTGAACATGGCGGCGGGCGGCACCACGCCAGGCCTGACCGGCCCGATCACATTCAAGGGCACCCAGACAATGGACATGAATCCTGCCTGACACGGCACTGATTCGCCCGGCGCTGGAAGCGCAGCGCAGGGCAGAGCAAGAGTTCGTCGATAGAGCGCGCCAGTCCGAGACCGCGCCACGGGGCTGGCCCGCCGCGATCGTCATGTTCCACATCGGCATGTGGCGAGAACGCATGCGCAACGCGCTGACCGACGTCAGCGAGGGCAGGGATTACCAGCCACCGCCGGCCAACATAGATGAGTTCAACGACGCGGAGTTGGCGCGCGGGATCGGCACTCCACTGACGGACGCTGCGGCGCGAGCCGACCACCTGCTCGGGGAGATCACCGACTTGTACGAGAAGGTCGGTGAGCAGCCCATGGAGTGGTACATCGCGAGAACGACGAAGGAGGCGGTGCTGCGAAACAGCTACACGCATCCCCGTCTTCATCTCTTCGCGTACTACCGCGAGAACGGCCTTCGCGAGCCGGCGCATCAGCTGTTCGAAGGCGCGGTCTCCGAGATGAGAGCGGCTGCCGCGCCCGCGCTTGTGATGGGCACCGTGCTCTATAACCTGGCTGCGGTGCGGGTGCAGGAGGGTCAGAGGGACGAGGCCATCGCGCTCCTGCAGGAGGCATTTCCCCTGCGCCCCGACATGAGGCAAACCGCGGCCGGCGACTCAGACCTCGACGAACTGCGCCAGGATCCGCGCTTTCAAGAGCTGCTCAAGAGCTAGCCGCGGCCCGGATTTTGTCGAGG